>Ga0209060_10000340_pt1 | contig 95197 bp, 97 predicted proteins | sample Coa_R1_8_FD_187155 | JGI IMG/M metagenome (GOLD analysis project Ga0209060, IMG submission 187155) | Surface soil microbial communities from Centralia Pennsylvania, which are recovering from an underground coalmine fire - Coalmine... | ecosystem: Environmental > Terrestrial > Soil >... | reverse complement strand
CTGTTGTTGCGTCTGGCCTGTACCCGTTCCTGGCTGTCCCGGTTGACCAGTCGACGGCAGCGGCTGTCCCTTTATGCCAGGCAGAGGCTGTCCCAGTTGCCCGGGCTGACCTGTCAACGGCTGTCCCCTATCCGGCTTTTTGGGGACCCTTCTCAGTTGTGGGAGAAGGCAAAGGGCAGTGACGCCGGCTTCTGGAACTTAGCCGAAGTAGAACAATGTCCGCTTTGCCCCCAAGAGCAGACGTTCAACCGTGGTCGCGGAATGTCCGCTTTGTGCCAAGAGCTGACTAGTAACCAGCAGAAAGCGACAAGCTCTCATCGCGGACGCTCTGACGCAGGAACCTCAATTCCGTTGGGCTGTGCGTATGACGTTCTCGATGAGCACTGCGGCGCATCCGGCCAGCAGCACGAGTCCCACAGCAAGAGCGGAAGTCTTCAATACAAAAGCCAGAAACGCTGCGACGGCGACGACCCCGAGGATGGCGAAAGCCAAGCTACCATCGTCGACAAATAGACCCGCTATCTCGCGCAGAATCGCCAGGAGCGTTTTCATTTTGCGATCTCCGTTACCAACCGGCGTGCGAAAGCAACCGAGCTGACCGCAATTAACAAAAACACGATCACGAACCCTAATATGGCGAGATCGCTGCCGGGCCAATTCACGCCTAGACCCTCGCCTGTCCAGAAAACGCCGAATGCCGTGAGCATCAGCCCAACGCCAAACTTAAGGGTGTTCTCAGGAACGCGGGCCAAAGGCCGACGAACAGCAATTCCAGCAATGAGAACAAGGACAAACGCTGCGAGCGCGCCTAGGCTGGCGGGAATCAGTAATCCATGACCCGCACCAATCGCGATAACGATAAAAACGACCTCTAGTCCTTCAAGAACGACAGCCTTGAATGCCGTGATCCCTGCGAGCCAATCGAGTCGGGCTTGATGAGCAAGTGCATCGTCTTTCAAACTGGCCGTCGTTTGAACGAATTTTAATTGCTCGTCGCGTAACGAGATGATACTAGCCGCCCGCAAAATGGCGGTCCGTAACCAGCGCATTCCAAACAATAAGAGCAATATGCCAATGACAATCTGGAGGAGATTGAGCGGGACGCGATTTAATATTGGGCCCAGAACAACCACCAGCAATCCGAGCAGGACAAGCCCCGCCAAGCTGCCGAGAACGGCAGGTCGATAACCACGTATCGTGCTGACGGCGAGCACCACCGTGAACGCCTCCACCACCTCGACGAGCGAAGCTAGAAACGCAGAGGTTATCGCGGGTGCGACTGTTGCCCATGAACCCATCGCTCACCTCAGAAAAACGATTGGAGTGCCTATCTAGCACGATAAGCTGCGCGTGGATCCGTTGCCAGACAGGAATCAACGGATCCTACGGTGCCTGCGTCTTGAGATGCGAATGTCCGCCTTGGGTCATTCGCTACCAATCTGTTCTGCGCCGGTGTTAACTAGTGTCCGCTTCGCTCCGAAAGCGACCAATGCGCTGCGATGCAACGAATGACGCAACGTTCTAATAGCGCCCAAAGCTCACATAAACTAACCTTTGTTTCGAGCCATTCGATAAACAATTGTTTGGAGCACAGGATGAGTGACACCGACAACACAATTCCAATTGAAGCGTGGAATACTGTCTTGTTCGATAAGTTTTGCCGGTTTCGATACGTGCTGACCCAGGGCTTGTCTGGTCACAGCGACGAACTGTTTCGGCGAAAGCCTTACCCATCTGGTGCACGCGTGCTCGACGTTGGGTGTGGCTTCGGTGATACCACCCAGCGCATTGCGACGCAGGTTAAACCCGGCGGCGAGGCTGTCGGTATCGACTGCGCGCAGAATTTCATAGACAGCGCGGTTCGCGAAGCGGCCCAAGCATCGATAAAGAACGCTACGTTTTTTGTCGCTGATGCGCAGTCCGACAATCTTCGTGGCCCGTATGATTATGTTTTTTCTCGTTTCGGGACTATGTTTTTCAATTTGCCAGGACTTGCATTGCGCAACATTCGGCGCGCGCTCGCGCTCGGCGGTGAGCTAACAATGATCGTATGGCGGCGTCGCGAGGATAATCCTTGGCTGCATGAAGCCGAGCTGCGTGTGAAGCAAATCGTCCCTGTGGTCTCTCACGAAGAGACTGAAGAAGTGCATTGCGGGCCGGGTCCGTTCTCCATGGCTGGCCCGGACATGGTGAGCGACATGTTGCGGGGTGCTGGATACGAGTGCATATCTTTTTCGCGCTACGACACTGACGTCTGCATCGGCCGTACCTTGGACGATGCGGTTGAGTTTGCGTTAGCGCTGGGACCAGCAGGTGAGATCATTCGTCTTGCTGGAGAAGTAGGCGAAAAAAGCAGGGGGCAGGTTATCGCGGCACTGCGTGAAACTCTTTCTGCTCACCAGCGCGCCGATGGCATCTGGGCTGGTTCGAGTACCTGGTTCGTTACAGCGAGGAATCCTGCCAGCTAACTGGGATTGCTGGATGTACTATTGGCACAAGCGGTGAAATTTATTCGCGTGTGGTTGAATGAGAACTAGATATAAGCGTCGAGCCAAATATTGTCGATATTTCAATCGCCTTAGGCGACCGGATCAGACGCTCGCTCTATTGCGATATTCCTTCGATGTGACAGGCGAGGCGCGTCATGGATATGAGCCTATTTCGGTTTGGCTTAGCTGCTCTTGCGCTTTGGAGCCTCTGTTCGATCAAGTGCGCGGCCGCGGAAGGAATGCGGAACTTATCGACCTGTGTCCACTGGCAATATTGGCGTGACGAAGTATTTGGCGGCCAAAATACGTGTGAATTTCCCGTTGCAGTCCGTTTCGTCTCGCAATTCGATCGGAACGAAATTAGCAAGATCCTACGACAGGAGGAATTCTCATTATCGATCTGCGCAAGCAACAGCTCGAATCGGGATGGTGGATCTCGACGGACAGCACGCATTGGGGGGTGGTAGCGTGATTTCACGATGCGCATATCGCGCGAAAGAGATTCATTCAATACGTTTCATCATCCTGACATTTACTGCCTTTGCGCTGGCTGGAGTTCTGATTTGTCCAGCGAAGGCAGAATGCAACGAGGACGGCATCGCGGGCACCTGCAATGACGAGGCCATGAAATTCCGAGTCTTCGCTCTTGAGAAAAGAGTGATTGAACTTGAAAGGTTGGCTCTTGTTGAAAAGACAGACTCTCAGAAATTGAAGATGCCGAACATTCCGATTGTGAATCGAGCCCTGATTGCGTTTTGTGTGATTAGAACGTCATAAGCGGAGGCCGCCTTAACTGGCGGCCTCTTTCGTTTTCAGACGGCTAACGATTAGTGTGTCACCCACAGATTGTCGCTAAGTGACAATAGGCGACGCTTCACGATAGGTCAGCTTGTGCCTTTGGCAAGGTAGGCCCGATATTTTGAACTTTTATCACGGATCTGTACAACTCGCGAGAAGCGGATTTTTAACCACGAGTCATTTGAGCGCGATATAGGTAGTTTCGTCACAATCTTTAACACTGAGGCAAGCAACCTTGCGTATGGTCCGCGTCGGCACCGGAGGCTGAATTTACGTCCGCCGGACCAAAACGCAGAGAGCCACAGTGGTTCAAGGAGCCCTTACAATGAAAACCTTCGCTCGTTTCGTGAAGGACGAGTCCGGCGCGACGGCCATCGAGTATGGCCTGATCGCCGCTTGCATCTCGGTTGCGATCATCGCCGTCGTGCAGGGTGTCGGCACCAAGCTGAACACGACCTTCACCAACGTTTCCAATGCGCTGTAACAAGCGTTACACTCGTTTCTAAAGAGGAAGGCCCCGGCCCGGTCGGGGCCTTCCTTTTTCCGTCGTCACTCAGTGCCGCGCCACAGGTGGATTCCGGATCAGTGTCCGCTTTCGCCCGAAGTGATGAAATGTCGCAGCGATTCACCAGCTGACTAACGCGGCATAATCTGCAATCTGGGTTCGATGCGACGACGCGGATTCTTCGCTCTGCTCGGTGGCGCGGCTGCCGTTTGGCCATTCTCGGCTGCGGGCCAAGATGCCATGCGGGTTGCAGTGCTAGACGCAGAGTTCCGAACGATTCGAACGATCACGGCTGCCACCGATCTTGCCTTTTTTAATGAACTCTGGGCTGCCCGCCTAAAAGAAAGCCCCAATGTAACGATGCGGCCAGACTACAAGATTGATATTCTGAGCGATCGTCGCAGCACTCGCTGGCTTTATGATCCCGCGGGGCTTGTGCAGGTGCTCTCGGTGAACAAATCGCCCATTTATCGGATGTCGTCGCCGGCGGCATTCAACGAACTGCTCGGAATCAAGGCACAGTAGCCGGTCAGAGCCCGACACGCGCGCATCTGCTTCAGATTTTCCGACTATCGTACGCCCATTGCAGTAGAGCCTGTCGTTGCCGGCGACGGCACGAGGTATCGCCAGGCTCACAATTCATTCGAACTTGAGCAATATGACGCCGGAACGCCTTCCAGCGCTTGATTTGGCGCCTGTCTTCCTCCGGCGTTCGGCGTCCCATGTAGTAACGGCAATACCATTGAAACCACCCACGCGGGTCATCCGGATAGATCCATCCTTTTTTCCGCCACACGGAAAGCGGTTGGCTTGCATCAACACCAAAATAGTTGAGCGAACAATCGCGGCCGGATGGTGAAAGTTTGGCGCGCTTGAACCAGCTCTTTGGAAACTCCCTCCGTGTATCCGTCATGTACTTACCGCAAAACACGCCGAGAGCGAGCATCTGTTGCGGCGTCAGCTCGGGTTTAAATTTTGGATCAAAGCTGCGGCCCAAAGGCGTCGAGAGTTCATAGCAATATTCCTTCTGCATTCTGTCGTTCACAGTGACGAGCCTGCTTTTCGACCTTCTTGGTTGCTTAGTGCTCTTTTGCATCAAACTACCGTGAAAGCAGGACGGTCCTTATTGGGTTTAGTGGCGTAACGCTTCAGCCGTTCAATTGCCAGATTGCGACGTTACCAAAACCAGGCCCAGGTCCTTTCGCTATTGCTGTAGTCTATGTGCTGTCTGTTGCGATAGTCCTTGTTCTCAGAACATATTCCTCTTTTTTGCGAAACTAACATCAGGAGCAACCCATGTCGGAGAACAGCGCGGCGATGAATCGGGAGTTCCTTGACCAACAGCGAAAGCGCCTCGAGACGCTGCGCCAGGAACTTCTAGGAGGAGAGCGGAAGGCCGCAGCTGACGAGCGCGCCGCTCAGGTGATGCGTGGCGAGGAGACGCAGGATCCCGGTGAGCAAAGCGTGGATCTTGCGCAGCAGGAAATATCGTGGGGTCTACACGAAGGGGATAAGCGGCGGTTGAACGATATCGAACGCGCGATCCAGAAGATTGCTGAAGGCACTTACGGCTTCTCTGATATAAGCGGCGAGCCGATACCGGCGGCGCGACTAAAAGCCACGCCCGAGGCGATTCTAACCGTGCAAGAAGAAGAGCAGCGGGAAAAGAAGAACCACTAAGATAAACGAAAGCGAGGTTTTCAATGCGAAAGAAAAATCACATGCCGCCGGTTCCTCCGGGCAACCGAAACAACGCGTTTCCGGGCAACAACGCCAAGCCGAAGCAGGACACGACGCTGAAGCACTCCGAACCGGAAAATCCCTCCGAGCAGGGCGAGACCGCGAACATCAAACAGAACACGACCAATGCCGGCTTCTTTCATGGCAGGCGGGTTAAGTGATCTAGATTCGGCTTTTCCGCTTCATCTCCCGGAAGTGTGACTTACGCCACATAGAGCGGCGTTCGGCTGCAGTATGGGAAAGGTGCCTTCACAGGAGGTACCAATGGAGCCGTGGAAACTCGTTACTGCCGGCATTATCGCCGCCTATTTGCTTGTGGCGAGCGCAATTTCGGCCACAGTCGATCACTTAGCCACGACACCGAAGCCGCGCTTGGGCCAGGAACTGAACGCGCATTCTCAGTCTATTTTCGTCGCCGACCAGGAATGTCTCGATTCGGAAGATGAGTCAGATCGTCAAGAACCCCGCCCGATTTGGCAATCAAACGACCAATTCGGGACCTTCATGATCCAGCGCTGGGACCTGCGCGGTTCCAGCGAGATCGTTGGCTATGCTCCCATCGATCCCTGCGAGGAACAGAGAGGCTAGTAACTTCCTCTCTTTACGTCCTTGCTTGCCGCTTAGACGGCTTATTGAAATCCGCGAAAATTCTATGGGTTTGAAGTGGCCGCCTGAGTCATAGGTAGCGCCCATTTATTTCCCCATCTAGGGCCAAGAATTTTTTTCAAACATTTTTTCTTCTGTGAACTCGCTCACACAGCATCTCTGAGGCCCAGGCTAGCTTGTGCTTGCAAGTAAGTCCCCACACCCAAACAACGGAGAACTACCATGACCTTCAAGAAGCTCGCTCTCATCACCGCGTTGCTGATCACGAGCATTACCGCTGCGGCGGCTGGCCCGGCTTTCAACCAGGATGCCCAGTATCGCTCTGCGGACGTCGGCGACAACGGCGGCGGCGGCCAGTAAGGCCCTCACGCAGTGGAGCCAGGGCGGTCGGTGACAAACCGGCCGCCCTCTTCATTTGGCCCGAGCCGGTCGCAAGCGACAACGGATCGGTAGCGATCGAATCCCTCCTACAAAATTCGATCTCGCCCATTGCGGTGTACCGGCAAATTCAATTCGATCAAGCCGGCTCATCAGCTCTTTAAGGAATACGCGAATCTCCACCTTTGCTAAGTGGTGTCCCAAGCAGAAGTGCGCACCCTGACCGAATGCAACCTGTGGATTTGGATAACGATTAATCAGGAACTTTTCGCTGTCAATAAATACCCTTTCGTCTCTGTTGGCAGAGATAAAGAACAGCGCGAGCGATTCACCCGCTCGGATTTTCGTACCCCCCACGTCCGATTCCTGTTTGGCCGTGCGCATAAAATGGCGCACGGGCGAGGTCCAGCGAAGAATTTCATCAACGCCCCGGTCAAGGAGTGAAAGATCGTTCTTAAGTTTTTCAAGCTGTTGCGGATGCTTAATTAATGCGTGCAGGCCGCCGGAAATTGCGAACGACGTGGTGTCATGGCCAGCCGTTGCCAAAATGATGAAGTAGGACAGGCGCTCGAAATCTGGAATCGGTTTTCCATCAATCTTTGCCCTGGCAATCAGCGTCGCGATGTCGTTTCTGGGACGCGCTCGCCGCTCGCCGGTAAGATCATCGAAATAGTCCCGATACTCCACCAGAGCGGTTCTGATCGCCTCAAAGGGGTCTCTTTTCGTGCGGCGCTGAGGGTCATCGACGCCCAGGAGATTGCGGTTGAGCTCCAATAAAAGGGGAAGATCCTCGGCAGGCGTTCCGAGAATGTTCATCAGCACGCGGAGGGGAAATTTTGCCGTAACGGCCGCAAAGTCGACCTCCATATCTGCGTCCATCAACTCATCAATGCTTTGGCGAGCCATTGTCGAGATCGACGCCTCTAGCCGACGAATGCGATCGGGGGTAAAGCACGCCTGGGTTATTGCGCGATAGGCCCGATGGGCGGGATCATCCATGTGAGTGAGGGGCTGCAGCGGCGGACTTCGGCCGGTCAATTGCGAAAACGCCGTCTCCGCGAGCTCGTTGAACAAAACCGTTCGCGGCGCGGCGAGGAACGTTTGCCCATTTTGCTCAACTGCGATTACATCCGGGTGCCTTGTAACGGCCCAGAAGGGCTTAATCCCATTGGCTTTTACCCAATGAACGGGTGAGCAACTTCGCAAGATCTTGAAGGCCCTCTCAACCCTAGTCGGATCCGCATAGGTATCGGGTTCTGCGATACTCGCCGCGATCTTTTCCAACTCGGCGGTCATCGTAGTGTCTCCGGCTTACGCTAACTCGCGACCCAACGTCTCAATGGAATACACTCGGGCTGGGCGTCAAATACGTAATGGTTGATTAACGAGGATTTCCTCCATTACGCTCTAAGCTGTCGAGGGCGCCCGTCACCGAGTAAGATTACGTCATAGGCATAATCCTATGCGATGCCCCGAGTGCGAGCAGGACAATCCCCGCAGCAATGTTTACTGCGAGCGTTGCGGTGTCCGCCTTGTGGCCAAGTGCAGCCGCTGTGGTCATGGCAATACGCCGACGGCGCAATTCTGCGGCGCCTGCGGCGCCAGCCTCAATGTGAAAGCGCAATCAGAAGACGAAGATGCGCAATATCCCATTCAGGGCGAGCGCAAGCAGGCCACCATATTATTTGCGGATATTGTGGGATCGACCCAACTCGTCGCAGGTCTCGATCCCGAGGAAGCAATTGCCCGTCTTCGACCCGCCCTCGAGTTGATGTCGAGTGCTGCCAAAAAGTTCGGGAGTTCCGTGGTTCATTTCCTCGGCGACGGGATCATGGCCGTCTTTGGAGCGCCGCAAGCCCACGAGCGGCATGCGCTATTAGCCTGTTCCGCGGCGCTCGCCATGCAGGAAGCGGTGAGCCGCAGCAAGGATGGCCTATCGATCCGCATTGGCCTCCATTCCGGCATTGTCGTCGCGGGCGCCCTTGAGATCGGATCATTCCCGGAAGGGGCGAGGGGACCCGTGGTCTTCCTCGCGCGTCGGGTCCAGGAACTCGCGAACCCCGGCGAGATTTGCATAACCTCCGATACCTGCCGTCTCGTTCGCAGCTATTGCGACGTCTATCCGCTCGGCCGTCGAACCGTAAAGGGATTCGATGACGCCATCGAAGTGTACCGCCTCCTTGGCCACAAGCGCGCCGTCACGAGCGAGCAATTTCGTAATGCTGCTCTAACCCCATTTCGCGGGCGCGATCAGGAATTTGCGAGGCTGCAACAGGGCTTGGCGAATGCTGCCGATGGCAATGGCTGCGTGATCGGCATTTCCGCGGCTCCGGGTGCGGGGAAAAGTCGAATTTGCTACGAGTTCGGTGAATGGTGCCGAAGCCAGAACGTCCCCATTATCGAGGCCCGCGCGCTTCCTTATTCTCATGCGACGCCTTACCAACCAGTTCTCGAACTGCTCAGATCATTTTTTCAGACTTCCGACACACCGGCGATCGCACGCGTGCGCATTGCAAGAGCAATGCTTGCTCTTGATCCCGCCTTCGAATTTGATCTCCAACTAGTCTACGAGTTCATGGGAGTGGCGGGGCCTGATGATCGTCCGCTCATGCTCGAACCAAAATCTCGACAGATTCGATTACGAAATATTCTGAGTCGCATTGTCCGCCTGGTCGGCGTCCGCACATCCGTTGTTATTTTCGAGGATCTGCACTGGCTTGATGAAGCAAGCAGTGATCTCGTCGAGACACTCGTCGAATCCGTGAAAGGCACGCATATCCTTCTGGTGCTGAACTACCGGCCATCTTATGTCGCGCCCTGGATGAAACAACCGCACTTCACTCAGACTCCGCTTTCAGACTTCGATTCGAATACTGCGCTCGCCTTTGTGACCGACTTGATCGGAAGCAAGCCCGAGCTCGCAAAAATTTGCTACCGCATTGCAGACCGCAGCAACGGCAATCCGTTTTTTGCCGAGGAGCTGATCAATGCCCTCGAAGAAAGTGGTGAACTTCGAGGTAGCGCAGGAAATTACGAACTTGCTGGCCAAGGCTCCGAAGAGGCGTTGCCGGCGACGGTGCATGCGGCACTTAGCGCTCGAATCGACCGCGTCCACGCTGAGGACAAGAACCTCTTGCAGATCGCGGCCGTCGTCGGCACCGAATTTCCTGCAATCGTCGTGCGGCACATGGCGCAATGCGCGGAAAAAGAGCTCGATCAGGCGCTCGATCGGCTTTGCGATGCCGAACTCATTCAGCGGCACGTGGGTGCGGGGGCAGGGCAGTTCATGTTCCGGCATCCGCTCATTCAGGAAGTCGCTTATGAAACCCAGCTCAAAAGCCGCAGAACGGCGCTGCATGCGGCAGCTGCCACTGTGCTCGCCGGTTTTTACAAGGACCGCTTAGACGAATTTGCAGGTCTCCTCGCTTATCACAACGAAGCCGCGGGTCGGAACATTGAGGCGGCGAAGTTTGGTGCGAAGGCCGCACGCTGGATTGGAAAGAACGATTCCGCTCAGGCGCTGAAGACTTATAAAAAAGCCCGCGATTTGCTCGGGCGCGAGGGAAGATCGAAGGCCCTTGATCCCTACCGGCTCTCCACCACGCTGCAGATTTTGAATTTTGGTTGGCGCCAGGGAATGACCGCCGAAGAGGCAAAGCCATTCGCTGAAGAGGCGCAACAACTGGCGATCGAACTTGGGCACAAGATGGCCCACACCATGAGCCTCGTGGTGTATGGAAGGATTATTGCGGCTTCGGGTGCTGCCGACGAGTACGTAAGGTTGACGCGGGAGGCTTTGTCACTCGTCGCAGATGAGAAGAACTCCGGCCGGTTGGCGACGCTCAACGCCTCACTCAGCCAGGCATACTTTTTTGCCGGACTGTTGAAGGAAGCGCTTGACGCCAACATCCACGCGCAGCAAAGCGTCGGCTTCATGGACAAGCACGATACCGAAATGCTCGGGTTTGATGTCGAGCATTGGATCACAAGCTTGCGCGGGCGCATTCTCGTGGCGCTCGGACGCTTCGCTGAAGCGGAGGAGTTGCTTACAAAACTTGTCCCAATTCTCGCCAAGGCGCGCAATCCAATTCTTCAGTATCTTCCCCACTCGTCATACGTTGAAATGGCATGGTCCCGTGGCAACGCTCCGATGGCGACGGAGCATGCCTCCCGTATTTCGGAAATTGCCGATCACAGCTCGATTCCATATCTGCAGGTACAGGCCCTTGCGTCACTGGGCATTGCGCAATCAACGGCGGGCGATAACGCCGCGGCGGTCGCGAGTTTCGTGAAGGCGATCGGCTCTGCCCGCAGCACAAAGGCTGGATGGGAGAACGAACCCGCAGTTCTAGCCCATCTTGCCAGCACCTATCTCAGCATGGGCGAGTTTGAGGAGGCCGATAAAGTCGCGCAGGAAGCCGTCGAGCTTGCGCGACAGCGAACGGCACGCCTTCCCGAATTGCATGCTTTGATCGTCAGCGCCGGAGCACTTGCCGGAAAAGACAAAGCAGCGGGTCAGAAGTTCTTCCGTCTTGCCGACGAACTCTTGCAGACGACAGGTGCCAAACTATTTGATCCGCTACTTTCCCAGGTAAGGGCCGGTTTGTATCCGCATGTCATTTCGTCGGGCGGACGAGTAGCGTGAATTCGCGAAGGCCATAGCCTTTCACGCTCGCGACGTCGCAGTTGAGCTCGGCTTCGCAGAAAGCAACCCATCGCTCGGGTTTGGTGCGATAAAGCATTCTATTCGGAATGTGGCCTCGCTCCTCGGGCAACATGAAGTTGACCGCGAAACCACAGCGGCTCGTTTCTTTCAGATCGATCAACGCCTTCGCAATGAAGTGCTCCCAGGCCTTGATGTCTTGCCGCAGCTTGACGTTGAAGATCCCACTCGCAACCGAATAGTCAGCAATCCTTGGTGAGGCCGTATCGACCAAGAAGCGGGTTTTCGGACGCTTTGCGTGCATCCGGCGGGCTCGCGCAATCATCGCCCGAGAGACATCGATGCCGAGGTAGTCGATTTTGGCTTTGGCGTGCCGCCTTGAAAGGTAATTTAACAGCGCGCCGTACCCGCACCCGATGTCGTTTAGAGAAATAGGGCGATTGAAGCTGCAAACTTTGAGAAGTTGGACAAAGCGCAATTCTTGCGTCGCAACGCAGGTCCAATCGACGCCGAGCGGCGTCGGGCCGTGCTGCGATACCTTCTTTGTGTAGTAGTCGTCGATTGTCCGGTAGATCGAATCCAATGTTCGGACGTCGTTTTTGTGCATGCAGCTTCGATCAGAATTCGCCTACCGCTTGGCCGATTTGAGAAGCCGCCGCCGGGCACGAACGTGCCTGGCGATTTCCTCCCGCACTTCGCGGCCGCCTGCCGTCGGAACCGACACGACAACATATTTTTGCTTAGAGAACACAATCGGCCGCTCAATCTTTATGGTGACCGCTCGGTTCTGCTTCGCGGGATGAACCGTCAATCGCATGGGGAGCGGGTGGGATGCTTCCAGATTGTGCTGAATTGTTTGCACAATTCTATCCGCTCCATTTACACCCCGCTTGTCGGAGGGATAGGTGCGAAGCTGTTGCAAATAACGAAACCACCGCTGACGCTCCTTGCCGGGAGGTGGTGCGATATGGAGTAGAGCGAAGCTGCTCCGCAAGGAATGCTTATTCGAGAAAATCCTGAACTCTTTCTGCAGCGCGACCATTTCTTGAATGGGATCACCCATTCCAAACCGCGCATTGATTTGCACCAGAATTGAAAGCGCCGTGCTGTCTAATACAAAGCCGCCCATTGCCGCCTCCCGAAATAGGTCGGAACGATAGCAGCTTGCAACGTGCTCACAAGTTCCATCTGCGGCGCCCGCGAACACCTCAATTCACTCAACAATCAAAAAAGAACTGTGTGAACGGCTTCACATTGATTTCTCAGGACATTCGCTACCTAGGCGGGGTGCAAACCAGTCCGAAGGAGGCGGCAATGGAAAGGAACTATGACAAGCCCGTACAACGTAATCATCACGCGGTCCAAAACAGGAATGTCTTTGCCCTATGCACAGTCGCGATTATTGCAGTGGTTCTCGCGTTGATCGCGACCAACCATTTTGTGACGCAGTGGGCGGCAAATGCGGCGCAAACAGAGTTTCAGAGCCAGATGGGCGACGCTGACATTGACGCAACGCAAGCGGTTCCGAACACCGCCAAACGTTAGCGGCCGAAGATGAAACCCGCCGCGGCAGCCGAAGCACCCCTCGTCATCGCTTATCTCTTGGCGCTGGGTTTACTTGTTTTCGGCTGGTCGAATGTAAAACCGCCGGCGATGAGCATATTGGAGCTTCATGCAATGCAGGCCGGCGTGGCGATGCTACAAGTCGGCGCTCACAGATGAAAATACTCGGCCGGGTAATGGCGCATCAATGCAGCAGCGCGATATTCCGCAATATTTTGGATTCGCTTGCGAGTATCACAGACACCGATCGCGATTGACTCGAAAAAGTCGGATGGTACCATTTCAAAACTACTCCTTGAGAGGTTTTACGGGGGGCGGAGAGAGCTATGAATGATATCGGGCGGCTATTCACAGTGGGCTTTGTCGTTTTTATTGTCTCCACAGCATTCGAAGTTCGTCCGGCGGCTGCTGTTAAGGGATGTCATGGGTACGTAGCGCCCCGGCCCCCTTTTCGCGGGTGTGTTTTCGACGGGGTGGCCAACTTGAATCAAAACCCCTGTCACCCTGCCAACGAACATTTTATACCTACTTGCACCCCGTCTCCGCTTTTCGTTTGGAAGAATTGTGAGACACCTCGAGAATACGGAACTTGTAAGCCGTATACAAAACAATGAAAGCTATACGGTAGAGTACAACTGTCCCCCAGCCGGCTACTGACGCGCAGACCAACGGTCGACACGCCGAAGCCGGCTAGCAACGGGCGACGCCTTCGCCGACAACTACGCCCTAGATTCTCGGTGCTCGTCGCGTCTTCGATTTTTTGCGGATCTCGCTGCGATGGCCGCGGCGATCTTCTAGTTGAAATGACTTTTTCTTTCGAGCGGATCCATAAACAGCCGACCACTTGCCTGCCTTAAATATGATCTGATAGCCGCCACTCAGAAGCTGAAATGGCCGATCGATCGTTTTCATGTGGTCGAATTGGATCGATCCAGCTTTATGAAATACCTCGAACCAAGAAGGGTAGACGAAGTTACTCATCGGAACGCCCCTTACTTTGAACGTCGTTTCCTCGACGGGATCCGCACTCTCGTAGGCGTACATAATGCGCGATTTTCCAAGGCCTCCGGCGCCGGGGCCTGTCGTCATCATGTTGAGCGAGGGATCGATAAGCATCTCGACCAATTCATGCGAGGCGGCGGCACTCACAAACTCTCCGTTTAGAAGAGCGGTATTCACGAAGACTTTCGCGAGCGGCAGGCCCTCTGGTGTCAGATCGTGGTCTGCGAGCTTGGTACCCCGGCCCGTAGCCTGATTGGCATCATCCAAAAACACCATTGCCCAAGCGCCTTTGACGAAATTCTTGCCGGCAACGAGCCTTGCCGGCGTGCCCCAAACTGGGGCTACATGCTCGTCAACGTAAGCCTGTAAAGCCCGAACCAGAGCATTGAAGGGAATATCGAGAGAGACGGTCGCCCGGTTGATGCAAACGATCTTGGGTATGAGGCGTTGCGCGGGCTTCCCCGAATTCGATTTTGGCATGGTGGACCTCTAAAAAAGCGGCGTTTGAATGAACGTAGTCTAGGGTTTCTACTGCCCGACTAGATGCAAGGGCTCATGACGTTCTAATATTGACAGGTTTTTCCGACCGGCGCTCCCGACCAGAAAATAGCCGCGGGGATGGTGATTTTTGATTGAAGATAATCCACGGCAACGAGCCGGTGCAGCATCTTGCGTCATCGTCGTCGAGAATTTACCGGTTCCGCTCGATCGGCGTGTTTGGCAGGAAGCGCAAGCGCTCCGACAGGCGGGCTGGGCGGTCTCGGTGATATGCCCCGCTAGCGCCAATTACCCTGCGCGTTACGAAATGGTCGATGAGATCGCGATCTATCGCCATCCGTTACCCTTGGAGGCCCGCGGCAAGCTTGGTTTTTTGCTGGAATATGCGAGCGCTCTATTTCACGAAGGGCGCTTGCTTTTCAAGGTCGCGCGCGAACGCGGCTTCGATGTCATCCAGGTATGCAATCCGCCCGACCTTTTATTTTTAAATGCGCTTCCTTATAAGCTTTTTGGCAAGAAGCTCGTATTCGATCATCACGATCTATGCCCAGAACTTTTCCAGGCGAAATTTTCCCGCAAGGGAATTCTTTTTTCCTTGCTGCTGCTCGCCGAAAGACTCTCGGTGAAATCGGCGGATTTGGTGATCTCTTCCAACGACACTTACCGCGAGATCGCCATTCGTCGCGGCGGCAAGCCGCCCGAAGACGTGATCACCGTCTATAGCGTGCCGGAGCGATCCGGCCTTCGCCGGGTAGAACCAAATCCGGCCTTGCGAAAGGGCGCAAACGTTGTTCTCGGCTACGTCGGGATCATCGGCGACCAGGATGGGCTCGACCACCTCGTCCGCACGCAAGAATATATCGTTAAAGACTTCGGCCGCAGCGATGTCCGTGCCGTGGTTGTGGGTGATGGTCCGGCATTGGGATCCGCCAAAGATCTTGCACGTGACCTCGGGATCGAGAACTCGATCACCTTCACCGGTTATCTGCGCGGCGATGAGCTGCTTTCGGCTTTAAGTACCTTTGACATCGGAATCATTCCCGATCCGATCAACGCCTATAATGACAAGATCAGCATGAACAAGGTTTTCGAGTATTCCGCGCTTGGAATTCCGTCAGTAGCCTACAATCTCTTCGAAACGCGCAGGCTTCTAGGGGGAGCTGGTCGCTACGCGGAAGACGGAACGCCATCCGGCCTCGCGCGTGCGTGCCTCGAGTTGATTGAAAATGACAAGGCAAGGGAGGAGTGCAGCAGGCTCGCAAAAAAGCTCTCCACGGAGCGGTTTGATTGGGATCGTGAACGAGAGAAATATCTCGCGGCCTACCGGCGGCTGGCCCCCGCCTCAAGAATCTAGCCGATGACGTAAAGGAGCGCTTGATCCGGCGCCTTCCAGCTTGCCAACGATCCTAGGGTCACGCGTCCGACAACGCCCTTTGGCGCTTCGTCATAAACCGTAACCGGACAGCTCGGGCCATAAAACGGCAACAGATTTCGAGCCGTGTGTTCTAATTTATGGGCGCTGAGAAAGAGCGCGAGTGGGCCGGGCGAAGGATTGCGATATTCGCGCTTGGGAAGCGGAAAGTCATTCGCCGGTCGATCAGGCTGAAGCAACGCGATCGCGGTAGCGGGTTGGGGATCCGGCATGGATGCAGGGCCGTCTCGAATCATGGTTGCGAACAGAATTGAGCCGCCTTACGGCGAGCGCGCTTAAAGCCGGGTTAAGCTCCGCGTCAGGTGGTCAAAGATGGCTGAATCGCCGGAGTCTCAGCATCCCATTGAAAAGCGATATCTCGGCAGAATTGCCGAAAAAGCTAAAGTGTGGTCCACTTTGCGTGGGGAGACAGAGCAATTCTGCGCGTGTTCGGGGGGCGAAATGCGGATTGTGATCGGTTGTTTCGTTTTCTTATGCATTACGTCGGCACATGCACAGGAATATTTTGATCATAACAATTCCGTCGTCGAATTGAGAGCCGACGGCGATGAAAGGCAATTCGTATACACCCAACCGAGAGCGGGGCTGCCCGTCACGCCGGGCACGGTGCTTTTTACCGGCACCCGGAGCGGAAAAAACTATACGGGAACGGCCTACGTTTTCACGAAGGAGTGTGGTGGCACAGAATACAGCGTATCTGGCGCCGCCAATCCAGATGACAGCACCGTCACGCTGCATGGACAGGCCCCGATTCTGGACGCGCGTTGCAACGTCACGGGAACGAAGGATGATGTCTTAATCTTCTCTTTTAGAGCGGACGGTTGCGCAGGTCCCGACGAACCGGAATTCTCGATGGAATATTCGGAGAATGCGCAAGAAGGAGAAGGAACTTCTTGTCCTTATCTCTATGCTTGGAACGAGGAATTATCTGCCTGGCAGAAGTACGGAAAGGTTATTCATCGGGCGCAGGGCCGACGGCGTGAGATGACGCAAGCAGTCAAGCTCACAACCTTCGCGACAAAATTTCGATTGGCTGAAGAAGAGCCGGAGGATTCATTTATCGACCAGGTCCAACTGAACGTGCGGCTCAAAAACGGCTCTGTCCTCGCGCTCAAGCCGAGCACGAGCGAGCTGGCGGATCGTGATGGAAGACGTCTCCATATCATCGAATTCCAGTCGGCCGAATTCGGATTCGAGCTTCCAAAAGAGGTTACGGCCTCGGACGTGGAGACGGCATCGATTTCGGTCACGGGCTATTACGAACCCCGCGAGCCCGCTCGGGTCTGCAAACGTCCCAATGCGATTTCTTACCTCATAGTGGGCGATGCTCGACACTAGCAGCCTCAAGTATCGGGCTTTTGTTTCCTACTCCCATGTCGATACGCGTGTTGCCCACTGGCTTCACGCAAGTCTTGAGAATTTCAAGATCGACAAGGATCTCGTCGGATGCTCGACGCCGATGGGTCCGATTCCAGAAAATCTGCGTCCGGTCTTTCGGGATCGCAACGATTTCGACGCTGGTTCGACTCTTCAAGGCCAGACTGTTGCCGCGCTCGATGCGGCCGCAGCTTTGGTGGTTCTATGCTCGCCGGCCGCTGCAAAGAGCGGCCCCGTCAACGAAGAGATTAGGCTTTTCAGATGGCGCCATCCTGACCGGCCGGTGATTCCGGTCATTCTCGATGGCAAGCCGGGTGACCCCGGGAATGAATGCTTTCCGCCGGCGCTGCACTTTGCGCTGACGGACGCGGGAGAACTCACCGACCAAGAGCAGGATGTCATCGCCGCCGACATTCGCGAGTCGGGCGATGGTCGCGACTTGGCGCTCGCGAAAGTGATCGCCCGTCTTATTGGACGCGCCCCCGACGAGGTCTACCGGCGCGCTGAGCGAGAGCGCCGGCGCCAAGCGCGGGTGCGGGCGTGGATCGCATCGGCGCTCGTCGCACTGCTTTTGGGAGGAGGGTTCTTCTACTGGCAGTCATACCAGCGGCAGCAAACCATCAGCGAAGTCCAGGCACTCGTAAACAAATATAGCTTTGTTGGCTCAGCCCAGGCGTCCGATTCCGCCGCCCGGGAAAATCTGACTTCTGCGATCCAGGCCATCGCGGACGGCGCCGCAACAGACCCGCGCTATGCGAAGGCGCTCGAGTTTCTCAAGGCGGGCAAACCTGCGGACGCGGCATCTTTATTGCAGGCCGTTGCCGAGGACGAGGCTGCCCGTGCGCAGCGCATAAACAAGCAGGCCGCGCAAAAATACCGGCAGCTTGGCGCAATTGCGGGGCTCGGAAATCCAAAGTCGGCTCGCGAGGCCTACGCGCGGGCGTTGGAATTGGACGCGAACGATTCAGAATCGCTCTACTGGATTGGGTTCTTCAGTTTGCAGGCAGGCGATCTTGCGGCCGCCGAGCGCTCACTTACCCGGTTGATGGAAGTTTCCACCAACACCCAGTCGAATACGGGGCTTTTCCGCGCGCATTTGCGCTTGGGAGAAATTGCGCTGGCGAAGGGCGATATGACAAATGCCCTTCTCCATGAACAGAAAGCCTTGACGATTGCCGAGCAAGCCGTCGTGCAAGATCCTGCTAATTCCAATTGGCAGCGCGACCGTTCTATAGCGCTCGAAAAGATCGGCGATATCGAGCAAGCGCGCGGCAGGCTCTCGGCCGCACAAGAAGACTTTGCCACGGCCGTGAACATCCGGGAGGCGCTGGCCAACGCCGATCGCAAGGATCCTGAGTGGCAGCGGATCTTGGCAATTGGCTACAGTAAAGTTGGAGATACACAGAAAGCTCAGGGCAACCTTGAAGCGGCACTTGCGAGCTATTCAGCCTCGCTGGCTCTGAGAGATCGGCTTACTAAGTCCGACCCCACAAATGCCGGGTTCCAACGCGATCTTTCGATTGCATTTGAGAAAATCGGCCTGGCCTTGGTGAGTCAGAAGAAATACGCGGATGCTTTGGAAAAGTATCGAGCAGCTCTGGATATTCGAGAACGATTGGCAACGAGCGATCCAAATAATGGCGCATGGCAGCGCGACGTTTCCGTCTCGCTGGAAGCCATTGGCGATGTACTGCGGACTCAGCGTAATTTCTCGTCGGCGCTGGATAATTACAGACGTTCTTTCGCGATCAGGGATCGTCTTGCAAAGGCCAATCCGGAAAATGCGGGATGGCAGCGTGATCTAAGCATCTCGTACAACAAAATCGGTGATGCTCTTCGGGCGGAGGGAAAATTTCCCGCGGCGCTCGAAAACTTCGAAGCGTCCTTTGCGATTAGGGATCGAATTGCCAAGCTCGATTCCGGGAATGCGGAATGGCGGGTCGATCTGGCGCTGAGTTTTGCCCGTCTTGGTCAGATTTATGCAGCTTTGGGCAATAAGGCGGAGGCGTTGAACAAATTTGCGGCGGCGCGCGGAATTCTCGCTCCTCTGGCGCAATCATATGGGAATAAGATCTGGCTCGAGTATCTGAGGAACATCGACCAGGATATGGCTGCGCTAAAATAATCCCGCGTTCGCATCGGGGGCGGCCTGCCTCTTGCCTAAGGCATCAAATGAATTCATTTTTCCGGCCAAAGAATGATGTAGTGGAGGGTTTCTTGAAGCGCTTTCACTATCTACTGCCTTTGATCGTGGGGCTGCTAACAACAGTGGGTCTTGGAAATAGCGCCGCCCATGGCGAGACCTTTCGATTCTCAATATGCAATAAAAGCGAGGTCGATGCTTTTGCAGCAATATCCAGCCGTGAATCGCCTGGTAGCAATCAGTGGGTAACCGAGGGTTGGTTTTCTGTGAAGTCTGGCACCTGCCAAATAATCGGATCCTTCAATACCGGTTGGTTCTACTATTTCGCCGAAGTCGCTGGGGATTCGTCCACATATTGGGGCAATGGCGACAGCATGACCTGTGTCGAGTATCCTGGGCCGTTCCGATACGTATCCGCGGGCGGCGATACCTGCTCCGAGCGAGAGCTAAAGGGTTTTAGTGCAAGGAACATCGCGCCCGATATTGGGGATTTCACCTGGACACTGCGTTGAAGGCTGCCGCGGAGGTTAGCCGCAAACGATTCAACGACCTATTTTGAATTGATTGCGCTCGTCGGAGCTTTGTCTGAAGCAGGCTGTTTGTCGGTTGATATTTCAACACTCGAGGGGCGCTGCTTCACGGGGACGGCGGGCTTTGCATCGAGCGTGCTACCGATCGCGCTGTCTTGTAGGCGGGGGGATACTGCAGTTTGTGCGAGCAGATACGAAGGCTCGAAGAAAATCGCGCAAACGGCGGCTGCCGCCAACATTGAGACTTTGAACATTATGATCTTGGCTTGCGGGCTCATTCCGGAATCCTTGTCCGATTTCTAAGTTTCGTAAAAGCAGGCGACTATATCATTACGATAGCGCCCAAACGGTGATCGATTGCTGTAAGCTTACGTCATAATTGTGATGCATGCACTGCAGCATGCCACCGATTTGTCCCAACATCGTAAGGGCCTTTTGCCGCGGCAATACAGTTCGACTTTTCCTCCCAATACCAAATATTCTCTGCATTGGGGGAGGGAGGGTTCATGCTCGCACGCGCAATTCTGTTTGTTTCAATCACGCTGTCACTATTTGGAATTTTGTCGGCGCCGGAGTTCACGTCTCATTCGCAAACACCCGAGCGAGCCGCGCAAAAAAACGAATCAATGAAACGACCTGCAAGTCAGGAAAAAGCGACGGGTTTCACCAACGAGGAATTGAAGCGCGCACGTCCAATGCCTTTGCCGGTCGTCGATCCTGAAAAAGTTCGTGCAGCTGTTAAGACACGCGAGCGTCGCGGCGCACCGGGCGCAATAGAGGCGGTAGATTCAACCAAGCGTCCCACCCAAGAATATTCGGGAAATATAAATTCCACCCCTCTTCATTGGGCGGGCAGGCTTTTTTTTAAACAAGACGGAGAAGGTTGGGTATGCAGCGCGCAATTCATCTCACCGACTGTGCTCCTTACGGCGGCGCACTGTGCGCGTAATGCCGACACCGGAGATTGGTCAACCAATCTGGTTTTCTATCTTCAATACAAAGAGGGGAGTTTCACGGAGAGATACGATTATAAATGCGTTGGGACGAAGCAAGGTTGGGTCACAGCTGGCAATGATGGGAAGTGGATATATGACTTCGCGTTAATATTGGTCGACCATGAATCGATCACGGGACATTTTGGCGCTCGGTGGAATTGGGAAGGCATCGAGCAGTTGAACAAAATTGGTTATCCGGGGGGGATGTTTGACGGCGAAATACTTCAGGTCGAACAAGGTCCAATTTCAGTTTCAAACGGTATCGTGGCAATCCAGCACGGCAACACCGCTGAACAGGGTGGATCGAGCGGCGGTGCTTGGATCGCTGATTTTAAGTACGGTTCAACGGCGAGTGGCGCCAATCAAATCGCGAGCATCGAATCCTTTGGCATTCCGGCATTACCCGGGGTGGACTTCGGCCCTTATCTAACCGATGATTTCAAGGAGCTCTGGGATTACGTCGAGCGAGGTTGTGAGGACGAAGATCAGGGCAAAAAATAGCAGCGGTGGTTGCGACATGAAAACGCCCGCATCTCAAAAGATAGACGCTCGGGGCGCGAGCGCCCCGGTTTGGGAGCAAAGTTATGCGCCGGACATCTTTCGCATTGTTAATGTTGATGCTTTCGGTAACATTTGCCATGGCTCAGACGAAGAAACCCGAACAGCAAAATAGCTCCGCGAAACAGTCAGAAGTGGACCAAGATCCTGATTTTTGGACGCCCGAGCGTTTGGATCAGGCAAAGCCCATGCCGCTTCCCCAGCTTACGCGGGAGCAACTTGAACGTATAACGGGCAAGAAGCAGTAGCATCGTCAGAAATAATCGGTAACAAGAGACGCTTGTGGCCGCCGATCCAAATTCGAATAGCTCCCAAGCGCGCGCGAACATTTTTATTTCCTATTCTCGCCACGATATGGCGTTTGCGGACCGCCTAGAAGCGGGATTGAAAGCACGCGGCTTTGCTCCACAAATCGATCGAACCGACATTTATGCTTTCGAAGATTGGTGGAAACGCATTCAAGCTTTGATCATTCAAGCCGATACGATTGTTTTCATACTAAGTCCCGATTCGATCGCATCGGACATCTGCCAAAAAGAAGTTGCTTTCGCGGCTTCATTGAACAAACGGTTTGCTCCGATTGTCTGCCGCCCTCTGAATGCAGCCGCGGTTCCGGAACAGCTTTCTCGATTGAACTTCGTTTATTTCGATAACGAGGCTCTCTTCGAAGAGAACATGGACAAGCTCAGGGACGCTTTGTCCACCAACATTGAGTGGATTCGAAAGCACACCGAGCTTGGAGAAGTGGCGCAACGATGGTCCGAGGCAGGTCGTGCCAACCAAAGCGGGTTGTTATTGCGCTCGCCTTTGCTGGAGGAGGCCGAGCGTTGGGTTGCATCAAGGCCTTCGGGTGCGCCGCTCCCCACGGAAGCGACACAAGCATTCATAGCGCAGAGCCGACGCGCAGCAACGAGACGCCGCGAAGTATTAACAGCGAGCCTCGCTGCGGGCTTTGTTCTTGCGGTTGGTTTGGCTGGTCTTGCGACCTGGCAACGCGGCATTGCAGTTCAAAATGAAAAGCTAGCTGTGGCCAACGAAAAGAAGGCGAACGATCAGCGCATTGAAAATCTCAAGGGAGAATCCAGGCTGGTATCGGTTGCCGCACAGCAGCTTGTCGACGAAAACCAGCCGGCTCTGGCTCAGGCAATCGCACTCGAAGGTTTGCCAAAGGAGCCGGGGGATCGCCCGATTGTCGATGAAGCCGTAAAGGCGCTCAAGCGAGCGATTCGAGCCGATCGGTCCCTAGTCACGCTCGCGCTCAAAGGCGACGAGTTTCTTTCGATCGCATTCATGCCGGATGGTCGATCGCTGGTTACGGGAACGAGCACCGGGAAGCTGATCGTTTGGGACCTGCAGGCTTACCAGCCAAAATTGCAAATCGAGACCAATAATGATCATGGCCTCTTGCATTTTGACATTAGCCCCGATGGTCGAACCGTTCTTGCGGCCAGTGATAATCACCCAGGGATATGGGATCTAGCCGACGGTAGACTTCGAGTTCAAATCCCAGCCGTCGCGCGCGGATTTGCAAGAAAGGGTCAGTTCAGTCCAGACGGGAGACGGTTCGCAATTGGTTACAATGATAACCACGCCGAAATATGGGACGTGGCAGCCGGCAAAGTTCTTTACCGCCTAGACGGCCCGAACGATTTCGACGCCGCTTATCGTCGCCGTACCTCAAAATTTTTAAATAACGGCACTGGTCTTGACGATGTCATGGAGGAAAATAATTGGAAAATGTTCGGCGGCATGAGCGAAGTCTTGTTCAGCCCGAATGGAAAAATCCTCGCAATCGCAGGTCAGGGCGACGCCGAAGCCGCGCTGCGACTGTTTGATGTGTCTACAGGAAAGCTCATTGCAACGCTGCCGAGTGAGAATTTGGTTGCCAGCCTTAGCTATCAAAAAATGTCCTTCAGCCCGGATGGTGGAATGCTGGCGCTCGCCTCACGCGACAATATCGTTCGCGTATGGAATGTAAGTGAAAAAAAGCAGCTGTTTACATTGGCACATACAGCTGAATCGCATGCGCTCGCGTTCGATCCAACTGGTGCGTTCCTTTTCGTTGGCTATGCCGACGGATCCGTCCGGATCTGGAGCATGGAAGATGGGCAGGCCATCGCGACTTTTACGGCGCATCATGACCGAATTACTTCGATCGCCTTTAATTCCTCAGGGGACATGTTCGCGATGTCCTCTAACGATCGCAATATCAGCCTGTGGCGCAATACTTTGGAAAAAGACGCCTGCGGCCCGAAAGACAGAGCGCTATTCTGTGACACACATCTTCCGTTGGCGGCGGTTTTGCGCGGTCACACGGATAATGTGCAATCGGTGGTGTTCAGTCCGGACGGAAAAATTGTCGCATCGATTGGAGCCGACTCAACACTGAGGTTATGGCGCACCGAAACCCCCGGGGTGCTCGCTTTGGAGTCATCGCCGAAAGAAAAAACAGTATCTCAAGACGATGACTGCAATGCATTGGAAGCGAAACGCAAAGAGCCCTCTGCCGATAGCCAGGAAAATTTACCTAAAAACATGCCCGAAGCTGAATTGCGAAAAATGGCCGAGAATTATGGACTTGGCGAAGAAGCCAAGACGCTAAAAGTCAACGCTCTGCGGATTAAGTTAGCGGCGACCCTAAATGGGTTAATTGCAGAACAAGAGAAATTATTGCAGACCACTTGCGAATTTAGAAAGTTAATGGGGAGTTTGGCCGAGAGCCATGGGCGCAGCGCTCATACGCTCGAGCGTTTGGCCGCTCAATTGGGAAACTCCGCTGAACCGTCGAGCGGGACTGACGAAGTTCATAAGATAACATTCTCGAGAGATGAAACACATTTGCTCGCATCCGAAGATGGAAATTCGTTTACGCTATGGGATTTGATAACAGCACAGCCTCAGTGCCAAATTCCGGGCAGTCAATTTTCGATCGCGAACGATCGCATCACGGTGTATGACGAGTCATTCGGTGGCAAGCCCGCAATTTGTCCCGAGGCAGAAGACCATTCTTATCTAGGGCTCCCCTATACACTCTGGGTCATGAGCCCTAGCGGAACACGTGCGGTTGCGAACGAGGCCAAAGAGCCAAAAGCGACCTTTCTCATCGATATGGAAAAAAAGACGCAGGTCGCGCCCCTTTCGTTCGACGGCCGTGGCATTCAGGCCGTTCAATTCAGTTCTGACGGCGCGACCGTCATCGGTTCTCTCAAAGGTGATCAAGCACAGAAAATACCCGATGGTGGGCAATATGCCGTATGGAACGCCATCACCGGAGTACTGTATGGCGTCAGCGCTCCCGACAAACGCGAACGCAATCTTTTGGCAATGGCGTCAAACGGGCATCAGTTTGTTTTGGCCACAAGCGGCGAGCCGACCCTCACATACTATTTTGTTGACGACCAAAAACACCTAACTTTTCGTGAAATAAAGGGTCCGCAGCGTGCCATTTCGTCTGTAGCAATCTCATCGGACGGAATGATTATAGCGGCCGCATTGATCGATGGGTCGATAACACTATTGTCTTCGAGTGACAGCAAACTGATAGCCACGCTTCCGGGCGGGAATTACTCGATCAGACATCTAACGTTCTCTCCTGACGCTCGTTTGCTAGCGGGGGCAGATGCCAATACGTCGATTTGGCTCTGGGACCTTGACAGTAAGACGCCTATTTTAATCAGCTCCATAAGGAGCAAACCGACAGCCATAAAATTTTCCGACTCTGGCCAGCGCTTAGCGTTCAAAACCGAAAGGGGCGAGTTGGGCGTAATCGTAGTTGAATTAGATCTAGGTCTAGAAAAACCCGAAGACATCATTGATTGGGCGCGCGCATCGCTTTCGGCAACGTTGTCGGATGTTGATCGCCAACGGTTTCTTCTCAATAAAAATCAGGAGCGCGATGAGAATCTGTTGAGGATTGTTGAGGCGGCTGTTCCAGTAGCGCCGTCTACGCCGGAGCAAGATGTTGCCACTCTACGCGAGGAGGCAAGGCGTAGAGCAATTTTAGAGGGCGTCGCTGGATCATGGCGTGCCTTTGCCTACTCGCTCTCGGCAAATGGTGGCAAAGCGGCAAATGCGGCGTTTCAGCTGGGATTGGATATTGGACAGGATCAAGGGGACGAGACTAACAGGGAGCTCGCATTCTTTTATTTGCAGGTCGGTCAGAGGTTGGCGATAGCGAGCCCTGTTGGAACCGTGGATGATGGGCTTCGCGAATCCGCCATCCAACGGCTTAAGATTTTGCCCCGGCAAATCGAGCCACATGAGCTGATCAACCTCTATAGGCTTTCGCGAAGTTGGCAGGGACCGCCTCGTTTACAATGAGCCGCGTGTTCGAGAGGAATGCTGCGCTCGCTCGTAATCAGCCGGAGTCTTAAATGAAATTAGGCATAGCGGTTTTTGCAGTTTTTATATTTTGCTGCGCCACGGCACAAGCAGACTGCAAGGTGGACGAAGAGATTGAGCTCAGTGGAATCATCGGAGAAATGACGCGCGGCGACGATGGCTGGATTTTGCAAGTAGGACACCTGAACAAAGAAATTCTAGCATGCGATCTGAGCGACTTGTTTGGTCAGGCCACAGATTCCCCTTGGTACTTGCTCACCCTAAAAAGTTCATCCCGCAAGGGCTGCTCGATCGGATCGCTGATACGTGCGACGTTGAAGTTAACCGAGGACTTGGGAGGCTATGGCGCGGACGTTATCACTTGGCAGTGCCAGTGATTCTACGGACACCAGCATAGTATCTGATCGGGCCTAAGCTGCTTATTCGCCTATGCATTCATAGTCGCCCGCTTTTATTTTATCCTTGTTCTCGGGGACCAACGCAAGGCTCGGCTTAAATGGCGTGCCATTTTGAATATTGATCGGACAAGTCGTCGAGATCCACCACCCGGACTCGAGCTGCTGTTTTTTCAGGTCGGTTATAAGAATCCCTCCGGTGGGAAGGATCTTGCTGATCGCATTCGGATCGAATTGTGAGACGAAGCGGACTTCAACGGGAAATTCGCAAATATTCTGGCCGCCAAATTGTTCGTCACGCCAATAAGTCCAATGGACGCGGATCGATAAATTCCGCATACCTTGCGCGACCGCGGATGTGATCGAACAGATGCTGCAAAGCACAAGCGCAGCCAAGATGAATCGATATAGAGCTGCAGTCATACAGGGCCCGAGTATCGTCCAATCATTACGGTTATTACCAGTGATCTTTATGATCTAATTAGGTATTAGCCTGCTTGATCATTATAGGAATAAAAAGTCTAATGTTTGACCCACCCAGGGGCGATTTTGCAAAACGAAGCCAAATATTCTCGATATGTTACTTCTCATTATTCGATAAATGGAGGGCGCTATGAACGACAAATTATTCCATCGGATAGCTGGCACTATTTTCGCACTCGTCGCGGTGCTCCAAGCCTTGCGCATTTACATGGATTGGCCGGTTGTGATTGGCGGCTGGAGCGCGCCGATGTGGATTAGTTGGATTGCCATCATTGTCGCGGGCGGCTTGAGCTACTTCGCTTTGACCCTCAAGAGCCATGAGTAGCAATGCCTGTATTAAGTACGAGGTACATTCGCCGGCATCCGTTTTTTCTACCGCCCTCGCTCTAAAGTTCGCACTGCCTGATAGTTGATTTCTCGGCCGACTCTCTGCGCGTATTGACTCATGGTGGTCAAATACTGACGATCAAATATGAAGTAATTGACCGCTATTGCTAAGATAACCGCGACTAGCAACATCCTGTACATTGGGTCGTTGTAGCATCTTGGCACTAGTTTTTGCCACCGAAGAGACAAGCGGAGGTATAGCCAAGGAGTCGATCAGGCTTTGCCAGAAGCTTTTTGCGAAACGAAGCCAAATTATTCCGAAATATCAATCGTCTTAAAGTCAGGAGGGGCGGCGCAAATCCTACGCTTAAGCCCTTACTTTTTGGATGGCCGAGGTCCTTCCGGCTCGCTGGGCAGAAACAGCAGAACGATCAAAGCGATGGGATTAAGGAGGAGTCCGAGGATAACCCAATTTGCGACTGAACGGTTCTTGTAGTGAGCGATGAAGCCGTTGGCCACGGGGGTTAGCAAGAGGATGATAACCAGCCAATGCCAAATCGATAAATCGTTCATGCTTTATGCTCTGAGGAATTTTGGTTCGCGACTACCAATCATATCAGGATGAATTTCGCAAATCGGCTTTGGTGGTTAGCTCGATGTGAAAAGCCGACACGCCTGCGCCCGCACACTGGTTCGATGGATCGTTTTTAGTTCCACTCCCGCTCTGCAATTTGATGCTGTCCCGTCAGCGAACCTGATTGGGTTACTAGAGTTAAGACGACGCGGGGTGCAAGCGTGGACTACACAGATGCCTTTTTTGTTTTTGTTTCCGTTGATCATCTTTGGCGGCTTTTGGCGACTCGCCGCCGATGAAGACCGGCAAGTCGCGCTTACCGGCAATGATGCGCGCGATGAAGCAATTTCAAGCTCTGATGTAGCAGCGGGGATACCACGCATGCGGGAGACGCTCGCTGTCCGCTTTGCCAGGCCGACACCACGGCATTAACGCGAGCAGTCTTGGCTTAGCCAAAAAAATGTGTGGCAGAAGGCTTTCGCGGAACTTTTTTTGTTTCGAAATTCATTGATGATAAGGGGAGGCGAGGATCACGCGCATCGTTCGGACCGGAGTAACATTCGCATCGCGGGCGGAAGGTGGTTCGTTCCCTGAGCGTTGGTTGCTGGTCACTTTGCTCCGCTGCTCAAAGCTCTGCTGCTCAAATTGAATGAAGGAAGCGGCAAATATCGAAGCAAAGACGGCCGCGATAACGGCCGCTGCGGTAGCAAGCCGAAGGTGGCTGTTCGGTCCCATGTCGACTCAATGGCTCCGACCTCCAAAAGTTCCAGAGTCCTCATCTGGAGGACCCCCTCTGTGGAACTTCGGTCTCACTATGCCGTTGTTACGCGGATTTACTCCGATCGCGCCATCCTGGCGCGCGCACGCAGTTTGAGATTCGTCATGACCCTCATCGTTCTTCGCTGCCCCAAGACGCACAAGGATATCTTACCTGGGATCCACGTCACCGATTTTCGCTCCGCTCCCACCGTGGCGCAGCCGATCAAGTGTCCGATTTGCGGCGATGAGCATTCGTGGCTGCCCTACGCAGCTGACGCTGCGGAAGCGATCGCGAAAGCTTTTGGCAGCCGCGAAACGGTTAAGGATTCATCTTGCAACGAAGATTAGGTGTTTCAGATTATTTGCAGCCCGCGCTCACAAATGTTCCCGACAACAATTGGGCGGCGGTCTAGTGCACGCTAACGGGGTCGATCAGGTATTCACGCGCGCTAGCAACCGCTGCCGGGCGCGTGGCCGCTACCATCAGTGGCGTGCCGTCAGCAGCATGCAGCGTGAATAACTCGCGGCCTGGTGCAACTTCCAGCTCGGGGAAAAAACGCGCCACCTGTTCGGATCGAACTGATCTCACATAGCCTATCTTTCCGTTACCGAACATTGCAAACGCCTGCGGCGTCATCCTTGGCATAATTTCTGGCGTGTGAATCGGCATGGCGTAATTCAACACGAGCAGACGCACTTGGTTCCCGTGACACCACACGGGTTGCGAAACGCAGCAGCGGCGCAACGGAAGTTGCCGGGAACCCAGTCCATTCAACTTGTTAACGCGCCATTCGGCGAGCGCATCGACGCTGAATTGCCGGTCGTGCGGTTTATAAAGCCCCGGCACGTACTGGGGAGAACGTGCCGGGGCGCTGAGGTGCCCGCTTATGTGTGGCGGGGTGGCAATGCCAGCGGGCTTGCGGCGATTCAATCCTTTGCCCGTTTTTTGGTTCCGAATCTGATCATGCCGCAGTGCATGTGCAGCTAGTGCAGCAATACCAACGTATATACGAGTAATTGCCTTCACATGCGGGAGAAAAAATACACGACCAGGGACGTAAAAAATCCGCTTAGAGCGAATCCTGCATGAACAGAAAATTCGCCGACATGCAAAGCCGCTAATCCAACGGCGAGCAACAATTCCACTGCTGCGACGCCGTACCAAAATCGGGCCATCGCATCCGTCCTCTGGTGCCCTAAACGAAAAAGAGCGCCTTGGGTTCCGGACGAACCAATATCTTCAGAACCGCCAAAAGAGGATGCTGTCATCACAATGAAAAGTTCGACTGGTCATGCTTTGCTACTTCGATGGTGCCAGCTTTTATTGTACGTCGCCGGCGAGCGGAAAATATTTGTTAGTCCGCCGCCGCACTGTCTCATAGCATTCGCAAGCGGCTTCCTTGAGGCGGCCGGCGTCAAGGATCTCGATCTTGCCGCGCCGGTAGCGGATGAGCTCGCGCGCTTGCAATTCGCTCGCAATCTCCGTGACCGTTGAGCGGCGCACGCCTAGCATTTCGCTGAGAAATTCCTGGGTGAGGGGAATGATGTTGGAGTCGATGCGCTCATGGGTTTGTAGCAGCCAGCGGCTGAGCCGCGCTTGCACTGTGTGCAGTGCGTTGCAGGCGACGCTTTGCTGAATTTGCGCGGTCACGAGCTCGTTATAGCGGACGATATGATTGCGGAGCGCGTTGCTGCGTTGCACCGCGGCCTCCAAATGCCGCGCGTCCAACCATGACATGAGGCCGCTTACCTGAACGATTGCGCGATTGAACGCATGCGAAGGGCCGAAGCCGGTGACGGTGCCGGCCGCGCCCTCGTTGCCGATCGTGGCGACTTCGACGGCTTTGTCGCCGTCTTTGAGGAGGGCCACGATCGAAATCATGCCGGTCAGCGGAAAATAGGCTTGATCGATGTCGCCGCCTTGCTCGTAGAGAATTTTCCCCTGCTCAAAGCGGCCGGTTTTCACATTCGGCTCAATAGCCGCCCGGTCGGCGGTCGCGAGCGTGGCCAGAAAGCGATTGCGAAGAAACGGCGCCACCGTCGCGGAAGGAGGGGTGTCAGCCTTCATGGAAAACCTCGAATGAAACAGCAGTAACGATTTTTCGAATTATCGACTGCACGAAAACGAACATAACACCGAGGAGTTCCATTGCCGCATTGGAACGGTATTCCCATGTGGTGCGTTTCAATCCGATGACGATCGTCGAATATCTGCAATGGCAGGCAAATCTTTGCCGGCGTATCGCAGTGCGGTGTATCGACCTCACGACGTCGAATACGCTGCAACAAATGGCGGAACTGCACGAGCGCCAGGCAGATATGGAATCGCAGCGGGAGTCGCAGGAAGCGGCGCAAAATCCGCCGACGCGGTCTCCGCGGCATTAATGCGTGCGCTTCTCAACGTCGAGCAGATGGAACTTTCGTTGAGCTGCGACCGTTACGCATGCGCGGGAGGATCCGAGGAGACTACAGATGAAAACTCAGAAGAAGGCGCTTCTAATAGCCGTACTAGCCGGTGGCGCGCTTGCCCTATCGCTTTCCAATGCGTCTGCAGCGATCGTGTGCGTCGACAACGTTTGTTGGCATAGCCACGAACGGTACGAGTATCCACCTGAGGCCCGCGTAACGATCCACGAGGATAGCTGGAAGTGGGGCCCGAGCGAGCACTATACGTTTCGAGAGCACGAAGGCCGGGGCTATTGGCACGGCGACACGTGGAAGACCTGGTAAATTAGACCGGCTGGGGAGCTGACCAAAGCCAGCTTTGGTTGGCTCCCCGTGTCGCACCCCGATCGGGTGGTGCCGGGGAGAACGCGTTTTACCACCAGCGCTGTGGCCCCTGACGATAGTACGGGTCGCCCCGCTGGCGCGAATCTCGGGGGTCCGGATAGCGCTGGAACAGAAAGCCGAAGAAGTCGTCGCCTCGGTTCGCAAAACCGGTATCGGTGGTGGGCTTGCGCGTTATAAAGCCGCCTTGCGGCTGATTGCTCAGCACGGCGATGAACTCGGTGCGATAGTTGGTCTCGCGGCTCAGCGGCTCGTCCGAGACAACGATCGAGGATCGCGGCAATGCGGTCGGTGCGATGCGATCGAGCACCTCCTGCGGAATGGTGATGCGGTCGAGCGCTGCCTTGGCATTGTCGGCGGCGTCAATCGTGACCGCGCTCCAGCGCAAGCTGGCGTCGCTGCGTGCCATCGCCGTGAACACATGCGTGCCGATCCGCTTGTCGGGGTCGCGGATCGTCACCGGGACTTCGATGGTCGTGTCGAACACCTCGCCGCCCCCGTCCGGCGCCGGTTTATGCGTGTTGCGCCGGACGTAAAGCTTCTGCGTTGCACGGCTGATGTAAACCGAGACCGGCTCAAGCGCGAGCTTTGCCTCGTTTGCTGCCTTGGCGGTGTCGGCCTTTCTTTTCTCAGCCGCCTTGGCAGCATCCTTTGTCGCAGCAAGTGCGTCGAGCTTCGGGTTGGCGTCGGCCCTGGCGGCATCGAGTTGCGTCGCCAAGTCCGCGGCTTTAGCGATGGCCTTCTGCTTGAAATCTTCGGCCCGCGCCCTGTCCTCGTCCGTCTTGGCGGCGGCGATCGCCTTATCGGCGTTGGCGAGCTCGGATTCGGCCCGAGTCTTGAGCCCCTCGAGCTTGAGCAGCGACGACTTCAGCAACCCCATCTCGCGCGGCGCTTTCGCGGCGGCCTTCTTCGCCTCGTCGGCCACCCTGGCGGCCTCAATCGCCTCGCGGACGAGGGCCTCGGCCTTGGACGGCGCCGCCGCGAGAGCGTCTTGGTTCGGCACGAACAGCGCCGGATGAGAGAATTCGACCGGCTCGACGTCGTTCGGCGAGATGATTATCCGCATCCCGATCCGCGTCTTGTCGAACAGCTTTTCGGCAAAATCAAAAGGCATCCGCACGCAGCCATGCGAAGCCGCGTATCCGGGCAGCGGCCCGCCGTGCAGCGCGATGCCGTTCCAGGTGATGCGCTGCATGTTGGGCATCCAGGCATCGTCGTACATGGTCGAGTGGTGGTCCTTGTCCTTCTCGATGAGGGCGAAAACGCCGGCCGGCGTTTCGCGTCCCGTGGTGCCGGTCGATACCGGCGCGCGAAAAATCCAGCCGTCGGCATCGTAGAACGTCACTTGCTGTGATTTGATCGAGACGATCGCCATGATCGGCTCGCCTGCATCGCGCGGCGCCGTCGCTTCGGTGACCCGAGCGGGCCGCTCCTCTTTAGTAACGGCATCAGCGGTCAGTGCGACCAGCGCGGCCATCGCTGCGAGAACAACAATAGCGGGAGTTCCCCAACACCACACCGGTTTGGTGGATTGCCCCGCCTTAAATCGATTGATCATGCGCTGCCCTGTTGCGTGTCCGCGCTGGCTGGTCGTCGCGTCAAATCGCTTCATCTCTCTCAGGGGCATGATAATTTGTTACATCCGCTCAAGCTACAGCAGAGCGGCCGAGTGGTATGGCTGGGGGACTAGGATTCGAACCTAGATTCTCGGAGTCAGAGTCCGATGTTCTACCGTTGAACTATCCCCCAACGGATATTCGCGCCTACCGTTGGCGCGCCGGTTCTAGCTTGTCCCTCGCAAAGTCCGCAAGCAGTGGTTTGCCGCCGGCCAAAATCAAAACCCCGGGCCGATTGTGGCCCGGGGCTGCATCCGACAACTCGCGCGGAAGCGTCAGAACTTGTAGTTCAAACCTGCCCGCACGACGTTTTCCTTGACCTTCACATTGGCGCCGCAGGCCGGGCAATTGAGCGTGCCAAGATCGACGTAAAGGTATTCGGCCTTGACCGTCCAGTTCGGTGCGAATGCGTATTCGGCACCGCCGCCGACGGTCCAACCCGTCCGCGTGTCGCTCGCCGAGCCGACGCCCGGAATATTCGCCTTGACCTCGCTGAACGCCGCGCCGCCCGTCACGTAGGGCATGAAGCGGTCGAACGCGTAGCCGAGGCGGCCGCGCACGGTGCTCAACCAATTGCTTTTCGTTTGGCAAACACCTGCGACGCATACGCCGTTGCTCTTGACGTCTTGCCAATCGAAGTCGCCTTCGAGGCCGAGCACGGTCTGGCCGATTTGATAATTGTAGCCGAGCGTGCCGCCGACGAGGCCGCCGCTGGTGTCGATATGGTTGGCACCGGCGGCGCCGAAGTCAAAGCGCGACGAGCCCCAGCCATAGCCGGCGTTGATACCGGCATAAAAACCGGTCCAATCGAAGACACGGAGTGGCGGCGCCTTGACCGGATATTCAGGCGGCGGACGGCGCGGCAAATCGGCGGCGTTGGCCGCTTGTGCGGCCATGGCGAATGCCAGAATCGCGGTCATGGAGAAGAATACGCGGCTCATAACTCTGCCCTCCGTTCGAACGAAAAGATCAAACTCCCCGATTTTGTTGACCATCCGAATAGCCACGCATTGCGGCTCCGGTCTGGCCACTCTTGGGCGTTCTTGTGAACGGCCCGGCGTACGAACGCCGGGCCGCCCGGTTATTCGGTGATGACGTCGACGACCTGGCTCGTCTCGGGATCCACAAGCACAAGCTGGTTATTGACGTAGATGTAGCGGTACCGCTTCAACACCGGCACGTCGACATAGACGTCCTCGGGAAAGGTCGAGAGCTCGACCGAGCCCGGAGGTATCGGCGCGCCGACCTCATAGCGCACGCCCGGCGCCGGCCGCACAACCACCGCAGGCGCCGTTTGGCGCTCACGCGTCACCGTACGGTAAATCGTGGTGCGCTGCTCGGGCGAAAGCCGATAGGGTCCGGTGGTTTCCTTGGTCACCGTCGTCGTGATGGTGCTCTGCGCCATCGCCACCGGCGAAACGGCCGCGAGTGCCGCAATCAAGGCGGAAGTGCGAATAAGCGAATTCATGGTTCCCTCGCGCGTTGATGAGAAACTGCCTCTCAACGCAGGAAGGAAAAATTGGTTCCCGGCAACGGCGGAAAGCCTTGAAAAGCCTTAACCTTTGAATGTCGGCTGCCGCGGGTGAACCGCGTCGGCAAATTCCGGAAAGCTTTTCCAGGCCGGTTCCGGAAAATTGCCGCCGGCGCGGGGCGCATAGGCGGATTCCTCGACAAGTTTCATCGTCGGAATGTAGCGCGGGCAGTTGGGAAAGATCACGCGCGCCGTCACCCGCACGATCAACTGCGCTCCGACCGTCTGCGCGAGCAAGGGATCATCGGAAGAAATGACGGCGCTGCCGTTGACGCGCAGCCGCCGCGGCTTTTCGAAGTCGAGGAAAAGCAGGCCGACTTCGGGATTGACCGCGATATTGCCAAGGCTCTTGAACATCCCGTTGCCGTCAAAATCGGGGAAGACCAGTTCGGAGGGACCGGCTACGCGCACGAAGCCCGGCGCCCCGCCCTTGAACGAGCAGTCTGGACGGCCTTCGCTGTCCGCGGTCGCAAGAAAAAAGCAGCGCCCCTGTTCGATGAACGCTTTGTCGCTCTCGGTGAATTGCGTGCGCGTGATTACCTGTTCCTCCCGGTCGGCGATCTTGCGGCTCTGGAATTGGTCCTGCAGCCGGCGATTTCCTTCGTGATAAAGCTTGGAGCCCGTCATGAAAGTTCCTCTTCTGGGATCGCAGGCAGATATGGATGTACCATTATACTCCTGGCGATCGGTTTGGAGCGCCCAGGAATAGGGCGGGAATAAATACGGCGATCGGCGGTTCGACGGATTGGGTAGAGGCACGTTCTGGAGGACATCGATGAATCGCAAAATCAAATGGGGGCTTGTCGCCGTTGCGGCGCTCGCGCTTGCCGTTGCCATTATCGCCCTGACCGCGGCGGAGGAACAGATGGTGCGCGTGCGCGGCACCATCGATGCCGTTGACGGCCAGACGATCATGGTGACTGCACGGGACGGTGCCAAACTCACCATCAAGCTCGCCGACAATGTGGCGGTGGTCGGCGTCGTCAAGGCAACGATGTCCGATATCAAGGCGGGGAGTTATGTCGGCGTTGCTGGCATGCCGCAGGAGGACGGCAGTCAGCGCGCGCTCGAAGTGCTGATCTTCCCCGACGCGATGCGCGGGCTCGCCGAAGGCTTCCGGCCATGGGATTTGCGGCCGAACAGCACCATGACCAACGCAACCGTTGCTGCACTCGTGGTCAAGGTCGATGGTTCAACGATGACGCTGAAGTACAAGGACGGCGAAAAGACCATTCTCGTCCCGCCCGATGTACCGGTCGTGACCTATGTAACCGGCGAAAAAAGCGAATTGAAGCCGGGCGCCAAGATCTTCATCGCCGGCGCCCCCAGACAGTCGGACGGAAACTTGCTCGCGGCCCGTATCGGTGTCGGGCGCGACGGCCTTACGCCGCCGATGTGATCCGAAAAAATTGCGCGGCCCGCAAGGGTCGCGCTTTTTGTTCCGGTCACAGCAAACGGATTTCAGAACACCGCGAGATAACGCAAGAGCGAAAGAATGCCGATGATGATGACGATAACTCGCACGATCTGCTTCGTGCGGCGATCGAGCGGAAGCATGTTGACGAGATAAAGCACGAGAACGATGACGAGAACGGTGATCAGGAGGCTGATGAGCGTCGACATGCGGGCTTCCCTCCGTTGCGGGTGAGCGCGTCACGCCGATACCCCCTGCGGCCCCGGCGCCCGTAACGCCGGGGCGAGGCCGGCGGCACGGAAAAGGGAGGTTGCTCGATCCGCCGGCATTACTCAAACGAAAAACGCCCGGGCTCCACGGGGTGCTGCCGCGAAGAATGGAGCCAGCAGCGGGGACGCCGGTATTTCGGTGCGAGTCGCCATGAAAGCGCGCTGATTTGGTAATGACGGCTATCGTTTCGCACGTTAACTGTCGCGCCGAGGCGATTGATCCATTCGAAGGCGTGAAGATAAATCCATGATTTTTCTGCAAAAATCGACACCCGCGCGAACCGTCGCGGCGCTGCGGTTTTTTTGCTCACGAATATGACGCGGCTGCTTTCCCGGCTTGAATTTCCGCCGGTTCTGGTGCGGTATTGCCGCACGAAGAGCTCTGACCTGGGTGCATCCAGCGCCGCGGCCGAGCGACTTCCGATGCGCTATCAAGGAGGCCGCAATGAATAGCCGTTTGATTATTGGTTTGTGCTCCATAGCCGCGCTCGGCTTTGCCGTGACGTTTTCCGCGCCCGCTTCCGCCGAGCGGGCCAAGTCCTGTTCCACGCAGTGGCGGGACATGACCAAGGACCAGAAGGGAGACCAGAAGAAGAAGGATTGGGTCGCTAATTGCGAGGCGAAAGCCGCCGCCGCCAAGGGCACTACGCCCGCGACGACCCCGACGACGACGCCCTCCACGGCGGGCGGCACCACGGGCAAGCCGGGACGGCTGGCGATGTACGCCCGCGAGCGCGCTTGCGGCAAGGAATGGCGCGAGGCGAAGGCGGCGGGCAAGATCGAGAAGGGTCAGACCTGGCCGAAATACTGGCACGAGTGCGACCAGCGCATGAAGGCGCAGGGAATGTGATTTGCGCAGGCCGCGGCGGAGATAAGTCGCTCTGCCGCGGCTAAGCGGTTTCCCTGCTGATGTAACAATGCGGCGGCAAACAGCCGCCGCATTTTTCATTTCTTCTGGATTGTCCCGTTCGGGCTCGCCTGATCGACCGCGTCCGGCAAATATTTCGCGAGAATGTCGAGCGCCTGATCGACCGGCACGCCAAGCGAGCGCGCGATCTGCTGCAAATCCTTGTCGTTGATCGCGGCGCGCAGTTGCTCCTTGGTGACGGGGACGTTCTTGCCGTCCGAGAGCCAGGACGCGACCTGCTTGTCGAGACCCGCCTGTTGCAGTTTGTTGACGACGCCCTGTAACCCGCCGCTATTGGCGAGCACTTGCGACAGGATCGTCGGCGCCTGCTTGCCGAGTTCGCCGGCAACGCCCTTCAGCACGCCGCCCCAATCAATATTGCTCATAGCCAATTCTCCATGACCGTTCGGGCCGGGAGTGTAGGCGAAGCGGCCCGCGAAACAAGGCGAAAATACATGTACGCATCAGGCGTTACGCCGCAGTCACATATTGCGCAATGCCGCGGCCGAACGACCAGTTTTCTTTCGCGACTTCGAGCAAATTGATGAAAATATCGTCGGGTTTCAGCCCCGGCTCCTTCTGCAGCCGCTCGACGATGCGTTTGAAGAGCGCCTGCTTCTGCGCGACCGAGCGCGTGTTGCTGACGGTGATCTGGATGATCACGAGATCGTCGCTGCGCGCAATTCCAAGATAGCTTGCGCTGAAGAAAAAATTATCCGCCTCATATTCATGCACGGTCACGAAACGGTCCTCTTCCGGCACGTCGAACGTCTCGCGGAGCGCAAGATAAATGTTCTCCGCGATCTTCTTGCGATAGGCGGCGGGCTTTCCCTTTCTCAGCGAGATTCGGACCAATGGCATGCTTGCCTCCACGAGCAGACGGCCGGAGATCGGATGTAATAATGCCGGAGACCGCGGCAAGCAGGCTCAATAAAATCCCGGTGTCGCGCCACCGTCGACGGCAATGGCGCTGCCCTGGATGTGGCTGCCGCGCGGCGAGCACAGGAATAGCGCGAGCTCCGCGATGTCTTCGGGCTTGGCAATTCGCCGAATGCCCTGTTTCTCGATCACGCGGCTGATGGCTTCTTCCGGCGTGATGTTCGCGGTCTTGGCGCGGCGCTGCGCCTGCTCGAAGAAGCGCTCGGTTTCCGTCAACCCCGGATGGATGACATTGACGTTCACGCCGTCCTGCTTGCCGCGGTCGGCGAGGCCCTTGGAGAAGTTGGCAAGGGCTGCATTGACCGATCCGCCGATGAGGAAGTTCTGATCCGGCGTGCGCGCCGCCCCGCCGACGATGTTGACGACATGGCCGCTCGCCGCCTTCAGCATCGGCCAGAACAGGCGGCAGAGGCGAACCGCTGCGAAGAACTTGAGCGCGTAGCCGTCGTGCCAGTCTTCGTCGATCAATTCGAGAAAATTTCCCGCCTTTGTTGCGCCGGCGGAGTTCACCAGCACATCGCAACGGCCGAAGCGCGAGGCCACAAGATCGAACAGCGCTTCGCAGCTTTCGAGCTGCCTGAGGTCGCCGGCGCAGGTGACCGTCACCGGGCCGCCGGTCTTGGCGATGGCCTCAGCGGCATTGGCGAGATTTTTCTTCGACGAGGCGGCGATCACGGTTTCGGCGCCGGCGCCCGCGAAGCTTGCCGCGATCGCGCGCCCGATGCCGCGGCTGCCGCCGGTCACCACCACGATCTTGCTGCTGAACTCGCCCTGCATCGAAGCTCATCCGGCCGCGGTGACGGCGCCTTGTCAGTGCCGCGCGATACTGCGGACTTCGTTGAGAATAAAGTTGCCGATCCGCTTGCCGCGGTTGCGCAACACCTGCACCGGGCTCTTGTCAACGAAATAGGTGAGCAGGATCGAATCCCGCGTCTCCACCTCCGGCCCGACCGTGTCGACGGAGTGCCAGGTGTCTTTGTCGACCGCGAAGGCATAGCCGGTGTTTGGCGCGAACTTCATTTGCGAAGCGCGCGTGAAGGTCTTGTCCGGGTTGCGTGAGTGAAACACGGTGCCGACGTGATCGATCGAATTGTCGCGGGGCAGGTAAAGCTGGATGGTCATGCCCTTCCAATGGGTGTCGGGATGGATCCCGATGCGATAGCCGGGCACGTCGCGGGTGAGAATCGGGATCGGATACATGCCGACCTTCTTGTAGTTCGCGCCGTAGCGCCGCTCGAGGCCGGGGGCGAGCCGCCGCATGAAAGCATCGCGCACCTTGGCCGAGCAGAGAACCTTGCCGATCATGTTCCAAAGCTCGCGCTTCTCGCGCGGCAAATGGCGGATGTATTCGGGGAAGAGGTCGATTTTCACGCGGGTGCCGCCGCCATTCATGGTGCGCGTTGATTTCGTCCGCCCCGACATGCGCCGGTAGTCGCTCGCGACCGGCATTTCCTTCATCATCTTCTCATAGATGTCCGGCGGGAAGATATTGGAGAGCTTCAGATGGAAGAACGGTTCCTTGCCGTTCGGCGCCTGATCGATCGCGGCTGCCACATGGTCAATTACGCGGTTGAGGTCACGATTATCCATGAGTGGGTACCCTGAACGGATGCATCTCGGCCCTTGGGAAGGGGAGACAACTAATCGAGGCGTCATCGCCGCGCAAGCCGGGAGGTAATTACTGCTTCCATTGCTGCTTCTTACCGCAGCGCCGCAAGAATTCCGTGCAAGCCGCCTATTCATCGACCCGGCGTTGCGCGCCGCCTTTGCGCTGTTACACTCGTCCTCAACTGGAGGAACCCAAGAACACTGTGCGGCCGTCGAGCGCGGTCATTCGCGCGCCGGCACGTGCGGGAAAGGATCGCCATGGCGGACGAGCGCGCAGGGGGCGCGTCCGGCCCGCGCGGAGCGGGCTCGCGCAATCGACGCCGGCACCGGGCCCGTTTCGGGCGGTACGGCGTGCCGCTGCGTCATGCGGACGCGGCGAGCCGGTCGTTCTATGCGGCGCTCGATCTTGGCACCAACAATTGCCGTCTCCTGATCGCGCAGCCCACACGCGACGCCTTTCGCGTGGTTGACGCGTTCTCCCGCATCGTGCGGCTCGGCGAGGGACTCGGCCGCAGCCACCGGCTCGCGGACGCCGCTATGGATCGCGCGGTGAGCGCGCTTCGCGTTTGCGCGATGAAACTTGCCCATCGGGGAGAAGTGCGCGCGCGGCTGATCGCGACGGAAGCGGCGCGCGCCGCCGAGAACGGCGGCGAGTTTCTCGCGCGCGTGAAGCATGAAGCGGGGCTTGCGCTCGAAATCATCGACCGTGAGACGGAAGCGCGGCTTGCCGCCTATGGCTGCGCGCCGCTGCTCGATCCTGCCGCCGATGGCGCGATCCTCTTCGACATCGGCGGCGGCTCGTCGGAACTCGCTTTGCTTGGCCGCGCGCAGTCGGTCGATCGCGGACCGCCGATCGCGCCGATGCTTTCCTGGGTCTCGCTCTCCATGGGGGTGGTTTCGCTCGCCGAGCGCCATGGCGGCGAGGCGGTTTCGCGCGAGACGTTCGAAGCGATGGTGGCGGAAGCCGTGCCCTTGATCGAGGCATTCGCCGGCGAGGCCAAGGCCAACGGCGCGAAGAATTATCACCTTCTCGGCACCTCGGGCACCGTGACCACGATCGCGGGCGTCCATCTGGAACTGCCGCGCTACGATCGCCGCCGGGTCGACGGCGTATGGCTCTGTGCCAAGGACGTGAACGCGGTGGTCGAGCGGTTGCTCTCGACAAGCTATGCCGAGCGCGTTGCGCATCCCTGTATCGGCGCCGACCGCGCCGACCTTGTGCTCGCCGGCTGCGCCATCTTCGAGGCGATCCGTCGCGTGTTCCCCTGCGATCGCCTGCGCGTTGCCGACCGCGGCCTGCGCGAAGGCATGCTCGTCGAATTGATGCGCGCGGACGGCGTTTGGGCTAATTAGGACTCGATGCCCGGAGACAGTCGGAAGAAAGTCAAGCTCAAGCAAGGACAGCGCACGCTCTCCTCGCGCCAGTGGCTGGAGCGCCAGCTCAACGACCCTTACGTCAAGCGCGCAAAGAGCGAAGGCTATCGTTCACGCGCGGCCTATAAGCTCGTCGAGATCGACGACAAGGCGAAGTTTTTGAAACGCGGCGCGCGCGTCGTCGACCTCGGGGCCGCACCCGGCGGCTGGAGCCAGGTCGCGGCCGAACGGGTTGGCGCACAAGGCCGTGTGGTCGCGATCGACCTGTTGCAAATGGAGCCGCTTGCGGGTGTCGGGTTTTTGCAGCTCGATTTTCTCGACCCGCACGCGCCCGAAAAGCTCAAGGCAATGCTCGGCGGCCCGGCCGACGTCGTTCTCTGCGACATGGCGGCGAACGCAACCGGCCACCGCCGCACCGATCATCTGAAGATCATGGCGCTCGTCGAGGCGGCGGCCGAATTCGCCCGCGAGGTGTTGGCACGCGGCGGGACATTTCTCGCCAAGGTCATCCAGGGCGGTACCGAGCATTCGCTGCTCGCCGAATTGAAGCGAGACTTCGCCGGCGTAAAGCACATCAAGCCGCCCGCGAGCCGCGCGGACTCCGCCGAGCTATACGTGCTCGCGACCGGATTTCGCGGCTGATCAGATTTCCTTGCCCGATTCCGGCGGCGGTGCTTCGTCGGGCGGCGGCGCGGTCAGCGAAGCGCCGGCGTCGATCGGCAGCGGCAGCAGGAAAAAGATCGACGAAGCGGAGACGAGGCCGACGATCAGGAAGGCCGGCACGAAGTCGCTCGCCGCAAGCACAACGTCGCCGCGCACGAACCGCACGCCTTCGAGCGCGAGCGCCGCGACCGCGACGCCGGCGGTGATCGAAAGCTGTTGCGCGACGCTGGTGAAGCTCGTGGCCTGGCTCATATCGCTCGAGCCGAGATCGGCGAAGGCGAGCGAATTCAGGCTCGTGAATTGCAGGGCGCGGAAAAATCCGCCGACCAGGAGTATGGAAATGATGAACCAATAGGGCGTGTCTGGCCGGAACAGCGCGCAGGCCGCGATCAAGCTCGAGGCCACCGCCGTATTGATCATGACCACGCGCTTGATCCCGAAGCGGCGGAGGATCGTCGCCGCGCTCGCGCGCATGACCATGGCGCCGACGGCGCCCGCGAAGGTGAGCAAGCCCGATTGCAGCGCGCTCATTCCGAAGCCGATCTGGAACAGGAGCGGCAAGAGAAACGGCAGGGCGCCGATGCCGATGCGGAAGATGGAGCCGCCCGCGACGCTCGCGCGAAAGGTCGGAATCGAAAGGAGCTTGAGATCGAGCAGCGGAAAGGGGGTCAGGCGCGCATGCAGCACATAGGCGAAAACAGAGGCCGCGCCCACCGCGAGAAGCGCAAGCGAGATCGACGGCGGCATGAAATGCTGGCCGATGGTGGTGAAACCGAACGCGAGCCCCGCGAGCCCGATACCGGAAAGCACGAAGCCGCGGACGTCCAGGGGCGGCACGTCGCGCTCGCGGATGTCCTCAATGTAGCGGGTGGCGAGAAGAATCCCGATGATCCCGATCGGAATGTTGATCCAGAAAATCCATCGCCACGAGAAGTAAGTCGTGATGAAGCCGCCGAGCGGCGGTCCGATCAGCGGCCCGATCAGCGCCGGCACCACGAGCCAGGCAAGCGCCGAGACAAGCTCGTGTTTCGGCACGAGCCGCACGATCACGAGCCGTCCCACCGGCGTCATCATGGCGCCGCCGATTCCCTGAATGATGCGGTAGATGACGAAATCGAGAAGCGAGGTGGCGGAGCCGCACAGCGCCGAGCCCGCCGTGAAGATGACGATGGCGACGCGGAATACCGTGCGCGCGCCGAAGCGGTCGGCCATCCAGCCGGAAATCGGGATGAACACCGCGAGCGTCAGGAGATAGGAGGTAAGCGCGAGCTTGAGCGCGATCGGGTCTTCGTGCAGGTCGATGGAGATCGCCGGCAGCGCCGTGGAGATCACCGTCGAATCGAGGTTCTCCATGAACAGCGCGCAGGCGACGATCAACGGAACGATAATCAGGTGCGGCATGAGAAGAAACGGTTCGGCGTGTTCTTTTTGAAGCCTTCAATAGCCCCTTGGTTCCGCACGGTCACCCCGGCGGATAGGAGGCTTGCGCCAGGCGAACACCGCCCCCACATTGGGCGCGGGAACGGGAGAGACCGATGATCTATCTGCTTGCGATCTTCCTGCCGCCGCTCGCGCTGTTGCTCAACGGTCAGCCGTTCTCGGCGATCTTCAACGTGTTCCTGATCGTGCCCTGCTTTCTCTTTGGGCTGGTTCCGTTTTTCCATCTCTTGCTGTTGGTGCCCTCGGCGCACGCGGTGATCGCGATCTACATGGAGCGCGAGAACCGCCGGCATCGCGAGATCGTCGATGCGATCGAGCGCCACGGTCCGCCGCCGGGATGGAAGCCGTAAAATCTTTCCCTGCGAGGACAGATATATTGATCAGGCCACCTTGCTGAAATCGGGTGGCCGGCGTTCGGCGAAGGCGCGGAAAGCTTCCATCGCCTCCGGGCTCTTTAGCCGCGCCTGGAATTCCTCGCCCTCGCGTTGCATCACCGCCTTGATGGTTTCGACGTCGCGCATGAGCTTCTTCATCGCTTGCAGCGCGCCCGCGGGGCGTGTGGTCAACGCGCGCGCGGCTTCGAGCGCGCGCTTCTGCACTTCCGCGGCGGGAACCGCGGCGGTGGCAATGCCGATTTGTGCCGCCGTCTTGCCGTCGATGGGTTGACCAAGCGCGAACATCGCGAAGGCCCGCGCATAGCCGATGCGGGCGGGCATGAGCCAGCTCGAGGCTGCCTCCGGCACCAGCGCGAGATTGACGAAGGGCGTCGTGAGTTGCGCGTTCTCCGCGATGAACACCATGTCGCAGTGGAGCAGCATCGTGGTGCCGACGCCCACGGCATTGCCTTGCACCGCCGCGATCAGGGGCTTCGAGAGGTGGGCAAGTGCCAACAGAAACGGGCTGGCGCCAATGCTGCGCTCAGGCGTCTTGCCGCTCGCGACGGCGGCAAAGTCCCCGATATCGTTGCCGGCGGTGAACATGTCGCCTTCGGCCTGAATCAGGATGGCGCGGACTTTTGAATCCTTGTCGCCCCGATTCAGTTCGCGCACGATGGTTTCATACATCGCATTGGTCAGCGCGTTTTTCTTTTCGGGCCGCGCGAGCGTGAGCGTGAGCACGCCGGCATTTTCCGTGACGCGGACATGATCGGTCATGGCGAAATCCTCCCGCCGCTTTTTAGCACCATTTCAGGGTTTGACGCCGAGTCTTTTCAGCCCCTCGGTTGCCGTAGCGTCATAGGGCTGTGCCGCGAGCGCCTTCCTGAAATCGTCGATTGCTTTCTCGCGCTCGCCGCGTGCTTCGTAGATCTTGGCGCGGTCGTTATAGGCACCGGACGCATAGGGATCGGTCTCGATCGCCTTGTTGAGATCGGCGAGGGCGTCCGCTTCGCGGCCGAGGAAGGAATACGCCTGCGCCCGCCTGAAATATTCATAAACAACCGTGACCGGGTGTTCGAAACGGATGGCCTCGGTCCAATCCGGGATGGCTTTTTTATACTCGCCCTGTTTCATCCGCAGATCCGCGCGCCGCTGATAACCGCTCGGCTGCTCCGGCTCGAGCCTGACCATTTCACTATATTCCGCGAGGGCGCGGTCGAGTTCGCCGCGTTCCTCATAGATGCCGCCCAGAAAGTCATGATCTGCGGCGGAGGGACAAATCCGGTCGGATTCTTGGAAATCGGAGATGGCGCGATCGATCTTGCCCCAGCTCTGGAATGCCATCGCGCGTTCGAAATAGATGCTGGCGAGGTCCTGTCCGCTGAACCGGCCGGAATCGATGAGCGCCGTGCACGCGAGCACCAATTTGCTCACCGCCTCCTCGCGGTCGAAACAGATCTCGTCCGCGCTCCTGCTATCGGCGATGTTCGGCGGCGTGAGATAGTAAAGACCGCCCGCGAGCATCAGTCCGGCCAGCGCCAAGAGAACGAGCCACCTAAGCCGCATGGACCCTCTCCTGCGGGCAGGAATGTTCACCAAGCATGGCTTTTTGGGGCCGGGAAGGCCTTGGCAGCCCTTTGCAGGGAGGGGCGAGCATGCTATCGACCCTCGCCAACCCAGAGCGGCGATTCCATATAAGCCGCACCACTAGATTTCCGGTCAGACCGGACCCAGGAGTTGGCGATGCACCGTCTCACCGGCGGCCTCGCGCAAGAAGCGCTCACCTTCGACGACGTATTGCTCAAGCCTGGGCTATCGGACGTGCTTCCTTCCGAGGCCGATGTCCGCACGCGGCTCACGCGTTCGGTCACGCTCAATATCCCGGTTTTGTCGGCGGCGATGGACACCGTCACCGAGGCGCGGCTCGCCATTGCCATGGCCCAGGCCGGCGGCATCGGCGTTATCCACCGCAATCTCAGCGCCGAGGATCAAGCCGATCACGTACGGCGGGTGAAGAAATTCGAGTCCGGCATGGTGGTGGATCCGGTCACCATCCATCCCGAGGCGACCCTCGCCGAAGCGCTTGAAGTGATGACCCGGCACGAAATTTCCGGCCTGCCGGTGGTGGAGAGGAAGAATGGCCGCGCCGGCAAGCTTGTCGGCATCCTCACCAACCGCGACGTGCGTTTCGCCGCCAATCCGCGCCAGCCGATATCCGAGCTGATGACCAAGAAGCTCATCACCGTGCGCGAGGGCGTGAGCGAGAACGAGGCGAAGAAGCTTCTGCACCAGAATCGCATCGAGAAATTGCTCGTCGTCGACCCCGATTTTCGCTGCGTCGGCCTGATCACCGTGAAGGACATCGAGAAGGCGGTCGCCAATCCCCTTGCCTGCAAGGATGAGCAGGGCCGGCTGCGCGTCGCCGCCGCCACGACGGTCGGCGAAGAGGGCTTCGAACGCACCGAGCGGCTGATCGATGCCGGCGTTGACGTCGTGGTGGTCGACACCGCCCACGGCCATTCGCAGCGCGTGCTCGATGCGGTCAATCGCATCAAGCGCCACTCGAACGAAGTGCAGGTGGCTGCCGGCAACATCGCGACCCGCGAGGGGGCGAAAGCGCTGATCGATTCCGGTGCCGACGCGGTGAAGGTCGGCATCGGGCCAGGCTCCATCTGCACGACGCGCGTCGTGGCGGGCGTCGGCGTGCCGCAGTTGACCGCGGTCATGGATGCCGTCGACGAGGCGTCGAAATCCGATACGCCGGTAATCGCCGACGGCGGCATGAAGTTCTCCGGCGATCTCGCCAAAGCGCTTGCCGCCGGCGCCGATTGCGCCATGATCGGCGCGTTGCTTGCCGGCACCGAGGAAAGCCCCGGCGAGGTCTACCTCTATCAAGGCCGCTCTTATAAGTCGTATCGCGGCATGGGCTCGGTCGGCGCCATGGCACGCGGCTCCGCCGACCGCTACTTCCAGCAGGACATCAAGGACGCGCTCAAACTCGTGCCGGAAGGCGTCGAGGGGCAGGTGCCGTTCAAGGGGCCGCTCGCCACCGTTCTGCATCAGCTCGCCGGCGGCGTGCGTGCGGCCATGGGTTACGTCGGTGCGCGGACGCTGAAGGAGTTCCGCGAAAAGGCGCAGTTCGTGCGCATCTCGGGCTCGGCGCTCCGCGAGAGTCATGTCCACGATGTGACGATCACCCGCGAAAGCCCGAACTACCCGACGCGCGTTTGATCGCGAGGCGGGCGTTTATTCCTTATTCTGCTGTTGCCTGTGCGGCGCAACGCGAAGCTTTGCGCGGCTGAGAGGCTTGCGGCAACTTTTCTTATTCAACAGGTAAGCGACGGTGCTATAAGTTCGCGGGTTTCGGGGCCGCGGGTAAGCCGCCAAAGGGTAAAGCGAGGAAACATCTCGATGTTGCGTTATGACCGCGTGAAATTCGATTACGAGCCCTATCCCATCGGCCTGATCGAGAACGTGCTCGAATCAAAAATCTATCAGGGGCTCGCTGACGGTTATCCGCCGCTCACGCTCTTCAAATATATGCCCAATCTTGGTCACAAATATTCATTGTCGGAATCGAACAACCCGAAGGCTTATCAGCGTTTCCTCAAGGAGAACGAAGGCTGGGGCCGTTTCCACGACTACATCAAGAGCAAAGAATTCATCGAGAAGACGATCGGCATGCTGGGCGATAATTTCATCGATCTTGGCATGAAGAAATATCGCATTGTTTCCAACAAGCGCAGCAACCGCGCTTATCCGTGGAATGCGCTTCTGCGCATGCCGGAGCTTTCGGCGCGCTTCGAGTTTTCGATGATGAACGGCAAGGGCGGCAGCATCCGGCCGCACACCGACATGCCGCGCAAGTTGATCACCATCGTGTTCTCGATGGTGAAGCCGGGTGAATGGAAGCAGGAATGGGGCGGCGGCACCGCGGTCGTTTGGCCGAAGGACCGGCGCAAGAGTTACAACCACATCAATTATTATCTTCCCTTCGAGGAGGTCGACGTCGTCAAGGAATACGGCTTCAATCCGAACCAGGCGCTGATTTTCATCAAGACCTTCAATTCCTGGCACGCGGTCAATCCGATGACCTCGCAGACGGACGACGCGCTGCGCAAGACTGTAACCATCAATATCGAGCGTAAATACTGAATCTCGTTTCGCTCCGGCGGCAAAAACGATTTTACCGCTGGCGCGCCTTCGCGGCCGCCTCGGGCTCAACGCAAAACTTGCTGATGAAAAACGAATAGACAGCCGACAGCACGTCCTGCGAGACGTGCTTGGAAGAGGCGTCTTCCGCACCGAAAATGGGAATCGGCAGGAGCGGCCCGATCCAGCGCACGAGCTCGTAGGAAGGAAAGTAGTGGATCGTCGTGCCGGCTTGCAGCCATTCCTCCGATAGTTCGAAGAGAGCCGCGCGCAAAATCGATTTGCTGATGCAATCAAGTTCGACCGCGCCGCGCACCGAGTTGCGCGTAATCCCGATGGCGCCGTCGATGGGAACCGGCGACAGCGTGAGGATGCAGGACGCTGAAGGGTTGAGCTTGCGAATGCCGAGATAAGCGCTGCTGATCGCCGCTTTTGCTTCGGCGAAGCTTGCGGATCGCAGCCTGGCGCCTGCGGTCTTCATGCCGGCGGAAATGGAGCCGCGCGCATCCTCCGGGTTCGAAATCCAGAGGAATTTCGGCGCAACCGGCACGTTGGGCGCGATGTCGCTCGCTTGTGGCTCGATGAAGAAATCAAGCGTGTTTCCGATCGTCTGCACAATGACTTCCGCCGAGCGAATCTCGTCAACCAATTGATCCAGCCGGTCGCTTTCCTTCTTCACGAGATGTCCGACCGAGGCGTGCACATCCTTCGGGCGTAGCGCCGAAATCCATCGCTCAAGATATTCCGCTCTCTCATTTCTGCCCGCCGCGGCCACGGCAATCATCTTGGCGTTCGACAACGGCGAATTCAGGTCCTCGGCGAGGCGAAAGCTGTCGGCGTTGTATCCCTTGGATTTTAGATACACCGCGATGTTCCGGGCAAAGCAGGAGCCGATGGTGAAAACGCGGATTTCCTTCGTGATCATCGGGGTCGCGGGAAAATCGAAGGCCGAGTCGAGAAAGTCGGCCTGCAGGGAGAATTCATCCGAGCAAATTGGAAAAATATCCGCGAGCTTCCGGTTTCGTTTTGAACGGCGGCCGAGCAGGATATTGGCCAATAGCTCGCGTTCGTCATCACTGAGCCGCTCGGTGATGAAATTCGGTAGCGACCAAGTGAGCTTGATGAATTCGCCCTTGCTGCCTTCAGCCTGAACTTCTTTTGCGAAAGACTCGATGGCCGCGTGCCGCTCGCCGGAATTCAAAGCGGCATCGAGCGCATGCGCAAGCCGGCGATAAATGAAACGCGGCAGTTCGGGGCCTTTGGTGGCGTAGAAGGCGACCTCGCTTGTGCGCTGCGCGTAAGGCAGGATAACGCCCGTCCGTTCCTTGAAGGCGTGGCGAATACGGCGCGTGAGACGCGATAAAGACACGTTCGTTATCCTCGAGGGCAATCGCGAATGCTTGTCCAAACAAGACTTGTTGGCGCGCCGCAAAGCAAATTAGCACTGGTCTCGCCCGCTAAGAAAGGGCCTCAAAATGGGCGTCGTAGAGGTGGCCGGCGTGGGCGGCGATATCGCGATGCCCAGCGTTGTTCGGATGCAGACCGTCTTCGAGGTGAGATCGGATGAACTCTTCGCCTCGCTCCACCCATCGCGTGAAGTTGTCGATGAACAATGCTTGATACTGGACAGATGCCTCATGCAGCTCGCGCTCGTATTCAAGCTGCGAGGCTCTCCGATAATGTTTGTCGTCCTTAAAAGGATCGACTAGGCGGTCGATGACCGGAACTTGTCCCGCCACGATGATTTTGGCGCGCGTCTTTTCCCTGATTGCGAACAGAATTCCATCGAGCCCCGCCCGAAATTTTTCGATTGGCGTTTCCGCGGCAGATTGTGACGGGCGAAATCGCGAGTCGTTCACGCCGATGCCGAGGATCACTACATCCGGCTTCTGATCGATGCAATCCTTTTGCAGCCGTCTTCGTATCTCGGCGATGGTCGAGCCGCCGCGGCCGTTATTGATGAGCTTGATTGTAGATTGATTGTGGCTCAGTTCGCGCGCGAAAATGTCTACCCATCCGCGATTTGGATCCGCGCATTTTCCCGCGATCACGCTATCGCCGATGCTGACAATCCTGATGGTGGGGGAATTGGCAGGTGCATTCCGCAACATATTGATAGCGTAAAGGTACCCGCAGCTCCGAAGCAAATGTGGTCGCAGGCTCAATCGGGAGCCGTCTGCCGCAACGATCCCAGCCGCTTGGCCGATACGTATCTTTCTGCTTCGGCGCGGCGCCGAGGCGCGCTATATGATCTCGCAGCATTCTCGGGAGGAGAGAGCTCATGCCGATCCAAGTCGCGCTCATGCCCTTGTTTTTCCAGGTGCTCCTTGTCTTCGGTTTGATGATCTGGATGGCGATGGCGCGCCAAAGGGCGCTCCAGCGCGGCGACGTGCATTCCCGCGATATCGCGCTCCGCCAGCCCGCCTGGCCGTTGAAAGCAATGCAAGTGGCGAATTGCTTCGCCAACCAGTTCGAACTTCCGGTGCTGTTCTATGTCGTCACCATCCTTGCGCTGATCACGCGGCAATTCGATTTTCTGTTCCTGGTCCTGTCGTGGATCTTCGTGCTCTTGCGCTACGTCCACGCCTTCATCCACACCACCTCGAACCGGGTGTCGCGCCGCGGGCTGGTTTACATCCTCGGCGCGATCGTTCTGTTCGCGCTGTGGATCGAGTTCGCGCTTCGGCTTTATCTATTCTGACGGAATGACGCCTTCGGCCCGCATCTCCGCCGCGATCGAAGTTCTTGCCGATCTCGACGCGCATATCCGTCCGGCCGCCGAGGCGCTGAAAGCGTGGGGGCTCGCGCATCGCTTCGCGGGCTCCGGCGATCGCGCCGCGATCGCGAGCCTTGTCTACGACGCGCTGCGGAAAAAAGCCTCGGCGGCGTATCTGATGGGCGAGGGCGCGCCGCGCGCGATCATGCTTGGCGCCTTGAAGCTCGCGCACGGCCTCGAACTTACCGCCATCGAAAAGCTCTTCGACGGCGGTCGTTTCGCGCCGCCGCCGCTCTCCGATCCTGAACTAACAAGGCTGGAAACCGGCAGCCTTGCCGGCGCGCCGCCCTATATCGCGGGCGATTATCCCGAATGGCTGGAGCCGCATTTCGCCGAGACTTTCGGCGCCGAGCGCGCGGAGGAGGGTGCGGCACTCGCCGCCCGCGCGCCGCTTGACCTTCGTGTCAATACGCTCGCGACGACGCGCGAAAAAACGCGCGCCGAGCTCGCGCACCTCAATGCAGAAGAAGCCCGCTGGTCGCCGGTTGGTCTGCGGATCCCGCTCGGTGCTGATGGCCGCCATCCGCCGGTCACCGCGGAAGCGGCCTTCCACAAAGGCTGGTTCGAAGTGCAGGACGAGGGCTCGCAGGTGGCGGCGGCGCTGACCGGCGCGAAAGCCGGCGAGCAGGTGCTCGATCTTTGCGCCGGCTCCGGCGGCAAGACGCTCGCGCTCGCGGCGGCCATGGACAATCGCGGCCAGATTTTCGCCTATGACGACGATATCAGACGGCTCTCGCCGATTTACGACCGCATCAAACGCGCGGAAGCGCGCAACATTCAGGTGCGGTCGCCGAAGGGAAAGACGAACGTCCTCGCCGACCTCGAAGGAAAGATCGATCTCGTGCTTGTGGACGCGCCCTGCACCGGCACCGGTGTCTGGCGCCGTCATCCCGACGCCAAGTGGAGGATGCGCCCGGGCGCGCTCGCCGAACGGGTAAAGGAGCAAGCAGCGCTTCTCGATCAAGCGGCGCGGTTTGCCAAACCGGGCGGGCGGATCGCCTATGTCACCTGCTCGTTACTCGACGCCGAAAACGGCGCGCAGGTGAGAAACTTTCTTTCGCGCGCGTCCGGCTGGTCGGCTGTGCCGGCCGCGGAAGTGTGCGCGGCTCTTGGCGAACGCGGCGCGATCCTCCGCGCCGCGGCCTTGATCGGCGCCGAAGGCGTCCTGCTTACGCCGCGGCGGACGGAAACCGACGGATTTTTTATCTCGATATTGCGGCGCGTGGCCTAGGCAATCACTCGGCGGCGAGCGCCTTCGCCTGCGGTTGCCAATCCGCGACGATCTCGGGACCGGCCTCGACCTGCCAGCGCCCCGGCTCGCCGCCGCCTTGCGCTCCGTCGGCGAGCAGCCGCAGGAATTCAGCGCGCGAAATCACCCGAAAGCCCATGTCGATCGTCGGCCGCGTCGGATATTTGCCGTCGTTCAGGAGGAATCCCCAGCGCGCGAGGTGATAGTTGAGGACGGTGAAGCCAAGCTTCGAGGTGTTGTCCTCGTGCGAGAACTGCGATTCGGTGAAGAAGATGCGGCCGAGCGCGACACCATAGCCGCCGCCCACGAGCGCTCCGTTCTGGTTCCACACCTCGAAGGAATGCACATGGCCCGCGTCGTAGAGCGCCGCATAGGCGTGCATGATCCGCGGCGTGATCCAGGTAAGATGCCAACGGCTGCTACGCCGGCCGGCGCAGGCCGCGATCACCCCTTCGAAGTCACGATCAAAGGTGACCGTGTACGCGCTCTGGCGCATCTGGCGCCGCAGGCGCTTGGCGATATGCAATTCGTCGAAGAAGAGCACCGAGCGCGCGGGCAGGGACATCCATTGCGGCCTGCCGAAATGCGCGAAGGTGAAGAGCCCGCGGCGATAGGCTTCGACCAGTGTCGGCACAGAAAGATCACGCACGCGGCCCGCATAGCCGGCTTCGCCGAATGAACGCGCGGGATCCGGCAAGGAGGATGGGGCGAATTGATCTGCGACCAGCGCCTGTAGATAAGGCGGCCAGTCCTTGAGCCGCCTCGGCTGCAACGCCCAGGCAGTGCCGAGCAGAACCCGTTCGATCCGTTCCGCCGGCGTCTCGCGAAAAAGCGCGGCGCGCCGCGCGGCGTTGGCTTCGCTAAGATGGGACGATGAATCTCCGGATGCCGCAAGCATTTAAGCCGGTCCTGGCCGCGATCGAGACAGGCCTTGTCGCACCCCGTCCGCTAAAGAAGCGTTAGCCGGACCTTTTTTCTATGTTCGCTCCAATAAATTGTTGAGGTTTGTCTGCAACTTTCGGGAGAACCCCGTTTTTTGGTCGCCGATGCTGAAAGCTACGCAATCCGCTTTGGAAATCCGCGAAGCGTCCGCTCCCGGACCTTCGCTCGAGCCCTATCGCCGTGAAATCGTGAGCGAACCGGGCGCGGGCTGGGACCGGCTTACGGCCGGCTTCGCCGATATGTGCCTCGAGCAGACCATGGCATTTGCCGGCGCCCGCTTTGGCGCCGAGCGTTCGACCGGCATCATTTTGCGCGCGGCGGAGGGCGGCGAGCCGGTGGCGATGGCGCTCGCCGTGGTCGCGACCCTTCCCGTCCTTGGCCTGGGGCTCGCTTATGTGAAATTCGGCCCGTTGTGGCGCCGCCGCGGCGCGTCCGCCGACGCTTCGCATCTCGGGCTCATGCTTGCGGCGCTGAAGCGCGAATTCGCGGAAAGGCGCGGGCTTGCCGTTCGCATTATGCCGCCCGCCGATCCGGGGCACGAGGATGGTTGGAAGCGGGCGCTCGCCGGCGCGAATTTCACCTTCCACGCGGCCGCGTCCGATCGCGAGCGTTATCTTGTCGATCTCACGCTGTCCGAAGGCGAACAGTTGAAAAGCCTCGGCTCGAAGTGGCGCTACAATCTCGCCAAATCCGCGATCGACGATCTCGATATCCACGAAGCGAGCCTCGAGGACGGGTTACCGGAATTCCTCGGGCTTTATCGCGAGATGCTCACGCGCAAGCAATTCGCCGACCGCCATGGCGTCGAGGATCTGCCGGCGATCGCCAGGGCGGCCGGATCCGCGCTCGGTATGCGCCTGTTTTTCGCCTCCCATGGCGGCAGGCCCGTGATCGGTTCGATCATCGTCGGCACCGGCGAGCGGGTGTTCGTGCCGTTCAGCGCGAGCAGCGAAAAGGCGCTAGAGTTGCGCGCCGGTTATGCCCTGCGCTGGACGATCATGGAGCGCCTGCGCGGCACCGAGGCGCGCTGGCTCGACCTCGGCGGCACCGAAGGCGATGAGGGCCTTCGGCACTACAAGCTCGGCAATGTCGGCAAGCGCGGCCGCGTCGCTGAGATCCCCGGCGAGTTCGACTTCGCGCCGAGCGCGCTCGCGGCGGGCGCCGCCCGGGTGGTCTTGCTCGGCCGCGAAATCGCGCGCTCGCGAGAGATGAAGCGGATAGCCACGATGCTGCCGGTCTGAATTGTTGAGGCGGCGGGCAGGGAGCCTCGACAGCCATCGCGCGAAGCCCTAGAAGCGCGGCAATGGCCGCGCATGACAAGATTCTGATCGTCGATTTCGGCTCCCAGGTCACGCAACTGATCGCCCGCCGGATCCGCGAGGCCGGGGTCTACAGCGAGATCGTCCCCTTCGACCGCGCCGAAGCGGCGCTGAATGGCGAAAAACCCAAGGCCGTGATCCTCTCGGGAGGCCCCGCCTCCGTGCATGAGCCGGGCGCGCCGCTGCCGCCGCAGGCCGTTTATGAAGCGGGCGTGCCGGTGCTTGGCATCTGCTACGGCGAGCAGGCCATGGCCGAACAGCTCGGCGGCAAGGTCGAAGGCGGCCATCACCGCGAATTCGGCCGCGCCGAAGTCGAGGTGAAAAAACCCTCGGCGCTCTACGACGGCGTCTGGCAGCCGGGCCAACGCTATCCGGTTTGGATGAGCCACGGCGACCGCGTGACCAAGCTTCCCGCGGGCTTCGAGGCGGTCGGCACCTCGGAAAACGCACCGATGGCGATGATTGCCGACGAGAAGCGGAAATTCTACGCCACCCAATTCCATCTCGAAGTGGTGCACACGCCCGACGGCGCCGCGATCCTCAGGAACTTCGCGAAGAAGATCGCCGGCGCCAAAGGCGACTGGACCATGCGCGCCTTCCGCGCGGAATCGATCGACAAGATCCGCAAGCAGGTCGGCAAGGCGCGCGTGTTGTGCGGGCTATCGGGCGGCGTCGACTCTTCGGTCGCGGCCGTGCTCCTGCACGAGGCGATCGGCGACCAGCTCACCTGCGTGTTCGTCGATCACGGCCTGTTGCGCCTCGGCGAGGCGGAGAAGGTCGTGGCGCTCTTCCGCGAGAGCTACAACATCCCGCTCGTGCATGTGGATGCAAGCGCGCAATTCTTGCAGGCGTTGAGGGGCGTCAGCGATCCCGAGCAGAAGCGGAAGACCATCGGTAAATTGTTCATCGACGTGTTCGAGGCCGAGGCGAGAAAAATCGGCAAGGTCGAATTCCTCGCGCAAGGCACGCTCTACCCCGACGTGATCGAGAGCGTGTCGTTCTCCGGCGGTCCGTCGGTGACGATCAAGTCGCATCACAATGTCGGCGGCCTGCCGGAGCGGATGCATCTGAAGCTCGTCGAACCGTTGCGCGAATTGTTCAAGGACGAGGTGCGGGCGCTCGGCCGTGAGCTTGGCTTGCCCGAGGCGTTCGTCGGCCGCCATCCCTTTCCCGGGCCGGGGCTCGCGATCCGCGTGCCGGGCGAGGTGACGAAGGAGAAGCTCGACATCCTGCGGCTCGCCGACGAAATTTACCTGGAAGAAATCCGCCGCGCCGGCCTTTACGACGAGATCTGGCAGGCCTTCGCGGTGCTGCTTCCGGTCCGCACCGTCGGCGTCATGGGCGACGGCCGCACCTATGACGAGGTGGTGGCGCTCCGCGCCGTCACCTCCACCGACGGCATGACCGCGGACTTTTATCCGTTCGACATGGTGTTTCTCGGCCGCGTGGCGACGCGCATCATCAACGAGGTGCGCGGCGTCAACCGCGTCGTCTATGACGTGACCTCCAAGCCGCCGGGCACGATCGAGTGGGAATGACGGCGGTCGTTCTGACGGTTCTTTTTTAAGTGCACACCAGCGGAAACAGAAGACCGTCATATCGAGCAAGCCGCGCTGACGGTCTTTGTTGACGGACGGCAGGCGCGCCGTCCTTGAGGAAGTGCAAGTGGCCCACATCGGGGTACTGCACCGTCTGACACAGTTTACCCGTGAAGAAGGTTTGGGCCCTTGGTGTGACGTGGGCGAACAGGGCGGCGAAAGGGTCCATTGGGACGATCGGCAATGTTATTGGCACCAATTATCACCCTTAGTTCTCCATATAGCCAACGTGCAAGCCCAAATGACTGAGGAGAAAATATCATGAAGGCAATCGTCGTAACGGATCAAGCCGCCGGAACGGCCGGGATGAAACTGGTGGAGCGGCCCGAGCCGAAGGCAGCGATAAACGACGTCATCGTTCAGATTCATGCGTCGGGATTCGTCCCGACCGAGCTCACATGGCCTTCGACCTGGAGCGATCGCCTCAACCGTGACCGGACACCGACGATCCCCGGGCACGAGCTGGCCGGCGTGGTCACCGCTCTCGGCTATGGCACCACGGGATTGTCCGTCGGACAGCGTGTGTTCGGACTCGCCGACTGGTATCGCGACGGCACTCTGGCGGAATACATCGCGATCGAGGCACGCAACCTCGCGCCGTTGCCGGGCGATGTCGACTTCACGGTGGGCGCAAGTCTGCCGATCTCGGGTCTGACCGCGTGGCAGGGTCTCTTCGAGCACGGCCGCCTTCGCGCGGGGCAGAGCGTGATCGCGCATGGCGCGGCCGGCGCTGTCGGGTCGATGGTGACGCAACTCGCACATGAGTTCGGCGCCTATGTGATCGGCACCGGACGCGCCGCCGACCGCCAGAAGGCGCTCGACTTCGGCGCAAACGAATTCGTCGATCTCGACAACGACTCTTTGGAAGACGTCGGCAATGTCGATCTGGTGTTCGATCTCATCGGCGGCGACATAGGCAAGCGGTCTGCGCGCCTAGTTCGCGCCGGCGGAACGCTGGTGTCCATCGTTGGACCGAGCGAGACACAACCCGCGGGCGGTTTGGCGCTCGACTTCGTCGTAGAGTCCGATCGCGCTCAACTGAGCGAGATCGTCCAGCGGGTACGGGATGGACGATTGCGGACAAATATTGGCACCGTCTCGTCCCTCGACGATGCCGTCGCCGCCTTCAACCCGACAGAGCGTCGCTCGGGGAAGACCGTCATCCGCGTTCGTCCGTGACCGACACGCGCCGGTCGATGCATGCAGCCCGGCCGGCGCTCTCTAGGTCGGCCGACTGTGCAGTGTCTCGGAAGCCCAAATAACGGGCTGATAAATAAAATAATCCAAAGACCTTCGGGGACTATCGGCCGGCAGAGATCGCCGCTGACGTACTGCCTGACGGTGCGCTTCCCAAACGGATTTCGTCCACCACCGGGTTGCAAAACATTACACCATATGGTGTAATGTTCGTATGGATCACTTGACGGACGTGCTGACGGCGATTTCGCACCCCACGCGGCGGGCGATCATCGGGCGGCTAGCGAATGGGCCGGCTCGATTCCTGGATGTCGCGAAGCCGTTCGACACCGCTTTAAACGCGGTGACGAAACACCTGAAGCTGCTCGAAAGAGCCGGACTCATTGAACGCAGGAAACAGGGTCGAGAAGTCTTCATTTCATTTCGCGGTGAGCCGCTTCGCGAGGTGGCGGAATGGATGAATGAATATGAGCGCTTCTGGAACGAGCGCCTCGATCAGTTCGAGCGTTATTTTAAGGACAAGAAGAAGACGGAGAAGGGCAAATGACGACATCGACAAAGACGTTGGAAATCAAGGTCGAACGGACAATCCCTGCGCCTCCGAGCGAGGTTTTCGATGCGTGGCTTGATCCAAAGATCCCGGGTACGCCTTGGCACGAGAATGAGAAGCTGATCGTCAATCCGAAGGTGGACGGGCTCTGGTACTGGCGCTCTTCAGGGGGCACCCCCCACTACGGGCGATTTATCGAAATCGATCGGCCCGGCCGAATCCGGCATTCCTGGATGTCGCCGAACACCTTGGGAGAGGAGTCGACGGTTACCGTCACATTCCAGAAAAAGGGAGAAGGCACGCTCATGACTCTTCTGCATTCCGGCCTTCCGAATGATGCCATGGCAAAAGCGCACGAGAAGGGTTGGAATTCTATTTCTGATAAATTTAGCAACATTTTTATCAGTGGGTCGCACCGCCGGAAATAACACTCGAACGACGTCCTATTGAACTCAAGCGCGATTGAAATCGGCAGAAACGGAGTGATCATGGCAAAGGCAATTTTGCGAAATCTTGCGCCCGCTTTCGCGCCGCTCGGCCTCTGCATTGCCCTCGCGGCTGTGGCGGTCGCTGCCAGCCCGGCGCTAGAAGCCAGGGCTGCCGGGAATGATCCGGTGAAGAACATCGTACTTGTGCATGGCGCTATCACCGATGGCTCGGGGTGGCGCGGCGTTTACGATATCCTGACAAAGGATGGATACCACGTGAGCGTCGTCCAGCAGCCCCTCACGGGTCTATCCGACGATGTCGCGGCCACGAAGCGCGTCATCGACCAGCAAGACGGACCGGTCATACTCGTCGGTCATAGCTACGGCGGCACCATAATCACGGTGGCCGGCGCTGATCCGAAGGTGCGAGCGCTGGTCTACGTAGCGGCATTGCAGCCCGACGTAGGCGAAACGACCAACCAGCTCGCCGCGTCGATGCCGGGGGAAGTGCCGGGCAGCGACCTGAAGCCGACCAAGGACGGCTTCATCTTCCTCGAGCCGACCAAATTTGCGGCCGACGTCGCGGCTGATCTGCCCCCGGCGCAAGCGGAATACATGTCGAACTCGCAGATGCCGGTGGCGGCCGCCGCATTCGACGCGCCGGTGACGGTCGCCGCGTGGCGCGACAAGCCCAGCTACGGAATCATCGCCACAACGGATCGCGTGCTCAATCCCAAGCTTGCGCACTGGATGTACGAGCGCTCAGGAGCGCGGATAACCGAGATCGAGGGCAGCCACTTAGTCTACATCTCCCAGCCCGGCGTGGTCGCTAGCGTCATCGAAACGGCGGCCCGCGTCGCCGGGGAGAATACGATGAAGGCGCAATGACGCGTCCGATCCGCACGCGGCGCCCTGAAACGGTCATTCAACCAAACGGTTGACATTCAAAAACGGTGCGTTTATATTCAACCACATGGTTGAATTACAGACCCCTCAGCTGGACGCGATCTTCCATGCTCTCGGCGATCCCACGCGCCGGCAGATGCTACGCGAGCTCGCCGGCGGCGAGCGAACGGTCGGCCAGCTCGCGGAACCCTTCGCGATCTCGTTGCAGGCCGCATCGAAGCACGTGAAGGCGCTGGAAAAGGCCGGCCTGATCCGTCGCGAGGTGAGGGGCCGCACGCATCTGTGCCGCCTCGATCCCGGGCCGCTCGCCAGCGCCCACGAATGGTTGAACTTCTACGAGCGCTTCTGGACCGACCGTCTGAATGCGCTCGACCGGCTGCTCCGCGAAGCGGGCGCCCGTCATTCCCCGAATCCCAAAGGAGGCAAACAATGACCGGAGTTGCGAAGCCGGACGCTTATGGCGCGCTGATCGAGCCCGCCACGCTGAAGATCGAGCGTCTCTTGCCGGGCCCGATCGAGCGCGTCTGGGCCTATCTCACCGAAAGCGAATTGCGCCGCCAATGGTTCGCGGCGGGCCACATGGAGATGAAAGCCGGGGCGCCTTTCGAACTCGTCTGGCGCAACGACGAGCTCACCAATCCGCCCGGCCAACGTCCGGCCGGATTCTCCGGCGAACATCGAATGCAGAGCCGGATCATCGAGGCCGACCCGCCGCGCAAATTGGCGTTCACGTTCGGAAACAGCGGCGAGGTCTCCTTCGAGTTGGAGCCGAAGGGCAGCAATGTGCTGTTCACCGTGATCCATCGCCGCCTGCCGGACCGCGGGACCATCATGAAGGTCGGACCCGGCTGGCACATGCATCTCGACGTGCTGGTCGCCCGCATGACCGGCAAGGAAGCGGAGCCGTTCTGGGACGGCATAAGCCGCCTGCAGAAGGAATACGAGAAGCGGCTTCCGGCCTGACGAACTCACACCGTTAGCGCGTGTTGTCGCGGGCCACGCAAGAACAAGCAGGAACAAGATGGGGCATGTGACAAGAAAAAAGGAGAGAGACATGGAGCACCGCAAAGGATTTCCCGGAATGAAAACACCGCCGGTCGTTTCGCGGCAGGAGTGGGAGGCTGCGTGGCAACAGCTTCTCGCGAGGGAGAAGGCCCTGACCCGCGCCCGTGATGCGATGGCCGCGGAGCGGCGGCGGATGCCGTGGATGGCCGTCGAGAAGAAGTACGAGTTCGATGGCCCCAAGGGTAAGGCGAGCTTGCTTGATCTATTCGAAGGCCGCCGGCAGCTGATCGTGTATCGCGCTTTCTTCGAGCCTGGCGTATTTGGTTGGCCCGAGCATGCTTGCCGCGGTTGCTCTTTGGGTGCCGACCAGGTCTCGCATCTCGCGCATCTCAACGTTCGCGACACGACCCTCGCCTACGCTTCGCGCGCGCCGCAGGCGGACATCCAGCGCCTGAAGGCACGAATGGACTGGACGATGCCCTGGTACACGATCACGGACGACTTCGACAAAGACTTCGGCGTCGACGAGTGGCACGGCCATAACGTGTTCGTCCGCGACGGCGACAAGGTGTTCCGCACCTACTTCATCAACAACCGCGGCGACGAGGCGATGGGGACGATCTGGAGTTATCTCGACATCACTCCTCTCGGCCGCCAGGAAGCGTGGGAGGACTCGCCGGAAGGTTACCCGCAGACGCCGCCGTACAAGTGGTGGAATTGGCACGACAACTACGGCGCCGAAGCCGCGCCCCACCCGAAGTGGGTCGAGGTCTCGGACGCCGGCGAGGCCGCGTTCCGCAAGGCAAGCGCTAAGGCAAGTACCAAGGCATGACCGAGACCCATCCCGCCCGCTCGACCGGTACCACGGACCCCAAGAAACGAGGACCAATATGCTCAACTGGATCAAGTCGAATTACCGCTGGGTGATCGTCGCGGCGGGCGGCCTTCTCGGCTGCGTCGCGATCGGCGGCATGTTTTCGCTGCCGGTTTTTCTCCAACCCATTACCAAGGACACCGGCTGGTCCGTTACCGGCGTGTCGAGCGCGATGACCATCGGATTTATCGCGATGGCGGTCGCCAGCATGTTCTGGGGCAATCTGTCGGACCGCATCGGTCCCCGCGCCGTCGTGGTGACCGGATCGGTCGTCCTGGCTGCAAGTCTCGCTCTCGTCAGCCGCGCGACGTCGCTCGTTGAGTTTCAGCTCATCTTCGGTCTGGCGCTCGGCGGCGGCACCGCCGCGATCTTCGCGCCGATGATGGCCTGCGTAACCGGCTGGTTCGACACCCACCGCAGCCTTGCTGTGTCGCTCGTGTCGGCCGGCATGGGAATGGCGCCGATGACCATGTCGCCCTTCGCGGCGTGGCTCGTCTCGATCTACGATTGGAGAACGTCCCTGCAAATCATCGCCCTTGTTGTTGCGGCCGTGATGATCCCGGTGTCGTTTCTGATCCGCCGCCCTCCGGCTCTCGAAGGTAAGGGCGCCGCCGTCCGCGCGGATGCGGAGGATCAATCCTCCATGTCCTTGGGGCAGGCGTTGAGATCGCCCCAATTCATTATTCTGGTGCTGACGAACTTTTTTTGCTGCGCCACGCACTCGGGCCCGATCATTCACACGGTGAGCTACGCCGTGACCTGCGGGATTCCGTTGATCGCCGCCGTCTCCATCTACAGCGTGGAAGGGCTCGCCGGCATGGGCGGCCGCGTGGCTTTCGGCATCCTCGGCGACCGGTTCGGGGCGAAGCGCGTTCTGGTCTGGGGGTTGCTGGCGCAAGCGTTCGGCGCCCTGGCCTATGCTTTCGTGCGCGACATTGCCGCCTTTTATGCGGTGGCGGCCGCCTTTGGCTTCATCTACGCCGGCGTCATGCCGCTCTATTCCGTCATCGCCCGCGAGAATTTCCCGTTGCGGATGATGGGAACCGTCATCGGCGGCACGGCAATGGCCGGAAGTCTCGGCATGGCAACGGGGCCGCTCGCCGGAGGGCTGATCTACGACACCTTCGCGAGCTACAGCTGGCTCTATATCGGAGCTTGGGGAATGGGAATTGGCGCCTTCTTGATCGCCTCGACCTTCAAGCCCTTCCCCAAAGACCAATCGGCGCCGGCGATGGCCTGACGATCTTTGATCGAGCCGCTTTTCGTTGATCCGGGAGGGCACCGTCGGGCGGGGGTGAGATTCTCCCGCTTGGTGCTACACTCCTGCCGTCGATCATTTACCCAAAACAAAATAATCACGGGAGAAAGCCATGGCCGAGAGCGTTTACAAAGTCATCGAAATCGTCGGCACCAGCACCGAATCTTGGGAGAAGGCCGCAAAGGCGGCGGTCGAGCGGGCCGCCAAATCCCTGAAGGACCTGCGCATCGCCGAGGTGCGGCAGCTCGACATCCAGATCAAGAACGGAAAGGTGGAATTCTACCGCGCACGGCTGAAGGTCTCGTTCAAGTACCGCGACAAGGATTAGGCGGCGCGCCTGAATTTGAGTAGCTTGCGCCGCGAAAAACCGGGTTGCCCATGAAGTTGATGCTCCTCGGCCTTCTCGTCTTTCTCGGCGCGCATATTTTTACGACCATGCGCGTTGCCCGCGCCGGCGTCGTCGCGCGGATCGGCGAGGGACCGTACAAGGGTCTCTACTCGCTCGTATCGATCATCGGCGTTGTCATGATCGGCTACGGCTTCGCGGCCTGGCGGGCGGAAGGCTCGCCGCAGCTCTGGTATCCGCCGCTGTGGACCAAGCATCTCGCGATTCCATTGATGCTCTTCGCGAGCATCTGCGTCATCGCCGCCTATCCACCGACGCATATCCGCGTCTGGCTCAAGCACCCGATGCTCGTCGGCGTGAAGACCTGGGCGGTCGCGCATCTCATCGCCAACGGCGATCTCGCGGGCATTATCCTGTTCACCGCCGTGCTCGCCTGGGCGGTGTGGAGCCGTATCTCGATGAAATGGCGGCCCGCGCCGGTTTACCCTCAGCCGAAATGGGTCGCCGATGGAGTGGCCGTGGCCGTCGGCACCGTGCTATTCCTCCTCCTCGCCAAGCTCTTCCATCCCTATGTCGTCGGCCTCGAGGTGCTGCCCTAGATGAGCATCGAACCCACCCGCCGCATCACCGCGCCGGAATTGCGCGCGCGCAAGGGCAAGGAGCCGATCGTCGCGCTCACCTCTTATCATGCGCACACCGCGCGCATTCTCGACGCTTACGTCGATTTTCTCCTGGTTGGCGACTCGCTCGGCATGGTGATGCACGGCCTTGAGACCACCGTGCCCGTCACCCTTGAGATGATGATCCTGCAGGGCCACGCGGTGATGCGCGGCTCCAAGCGCGCGCTCGTCGTCGTCGACATGCCCTTCGGCAGCTACGAGGCGAGCAAGGAAGACGCCTTCCGTTCGGCCGCGCGTGTCTTGAAGGAAACCGGCTGCGGCGCGATCAAAATGGAGGGCGGCGTGAAGATGGCCGAGACCGTGCGCTTTCTCGCCGAGCGCGGCGTGCCGGTGATGGGCCATGTCGGCCTCACACCGCAGGCGGTGAACGCGCTCGGCTCGTTCAAGGCGCTCGGCCGCGAGGAGAAGGACTGGGCGCCGTTCCTCGACGACGCCCGCGCGATCGCCGACGCCGGCGCCTTCGCGATCGTGGTCGAGGCGGTCGCCGAGCCCCTGGCGCGGCGGATTACCGCGGAAGTGCCGGTTCCGACCATCGGGATCGGCGCTTCGCCCGCCTGCGACGGGCAGATCCTGGTGCTCGAGGACATGCTCGGGCTTTCGCCGCGCGTGCCGAAATTCGTGAAGAAGTATGGTGAACTCGCTGGCGGCATCGAAGCGGCGGTGAAGGAATACGCCCGCGAGGTCAGAAGCCGTGAGTTTCCGGGGCTTGCGAACGTCTATCCGCTCAAGGCAAAAGCTTAACGCCCACAACAATTTGGGCGGTTTGCCACGTTCCGTCCACATCTCTATCGTACGCCGCCTATCCACGAGGGCTGCGGGGCACGGCGGGATTTGATGTCCGATTCCCAATTCATTCGCGAGATCGACGAGGAGCTTCGGCGCGACCGGCTGATGCAGCTGTGGGAGCGCTACGGCCACTATGCCGTGGGCGCCGCGGTTCTGCTCGTCGCCGCCACCGCCGGCTGGCGCGGATGGGAGTGGTACCAGCTGCGCGAGGGCAGCAAGTATGGCTCGCGCTTCGAGGCCGCGCTCGTGCTCGCCAAAGGCGGCAAGGACGCCGAGGCTGAGCAGGAATTCGCCGCGCTCGCGCAGGAAGGGACGTGGGGCTATCGCGTGCTTTCGCGCATGCAGCTTGCGGCCGAAACCGGCGCGCGCGACGCTTCCGCCGGAGCCGCGGCCTACGACGCGATCGCCGCCGATAGCTCCATCGATATCGCCGTGCGCGACGTGGCGCGGCTCCGCGCCGCCTATCTTCTCCTCGATACCGCGCAGGTCGCGGAAATCGCTTCGCGCGTCGAGCCGCTGAATACGCCCGCGTCGTGGTTCCGTTTTTCGGCGCGCGAGATTCTCGCGCTCGCCCGCTACAAGGCCGGCGAGCGGGAAGCCGCGCGTACGCTCTTCGCCCAGCTCGCGGTCGATCCCGAAACGCCGCCCGCCCTTCGCAGCCGCGCCGAGGTGATGCTGACGCTTGCCGCCGGCGGCGCCGAAACGCCCGCGAAGCCGGGCTCTGCCACGCAGTGAGCCTCGATATGCGGTTTCCCCGATTATCGTCGCTCATCCACGCAGCGCTTATCGCCTTGCCGCTGGCCATGGCCGCCTGCTCCGATTTCGATTTGTTCGACGAGAAAAAGACGCCGCTTGCGGGCGATCGCCGGCCGCTCTTCCCAGGCGGCGTTCCGGGCGTCAATTACAATCAGCCGCCGCTGCAGCCGACCAATTCGAATATTCCCATCGACACGCAGATTTCCTCCACCGGCCAGAACGGGCCCACCGCGCAGCCCGGCGAATACCAGAACGATCAGCAGGCGCAGCCGCGCGCGAAAACCCGCACCGCGCGCAACGCGCCGCCGAACCAACCGCCGAGCCAGCCGCCAAAGCAGCCGCCGCTACCGGCCGCGCAACCCGCCGGCGCCGACGATCCGTGGGCGGATGCGCGCACGCCCAACTGATTTGACTTAAATCGCGTTTCCTGTACCGCCGTTCGATGCTCCCCACCGTCGCCGTCGTCGGCCGGCCCAATGTCGGCAAATCGACCCTGTTCAACCGCCTGATCGGCAAGCGGATCGCGCTTGTCGACGATCGGCCAGGCGTCACGCGCGATCGCCGCGAGGGCGAGGCGCGGCTCGGGGGCCTCGCCTTTCGCGTCATCGATACTGCCGGTTTCGAGGAAGCCGCCGACGAAAGCCTCAAGGGCCGCATGCGTGCGCAGACGGAGGCCGCGATCGCCGAAGCGGACGCGGTTCTCTTCGTGCTCGATGCGCGCGCGGGTATCTTGCCCGACGACCGCGCGTTCGCCGACGAGTTGCGCCGGGCGGCAAAGCCGGTGATCGTCGTCGCCAACAAATCCGAGAGCAAGGCGGGCGAGGCCGGCTATTACGAGGCCTTCGAACTCGGTCTCGGCGAGCCGGTCGCAATCTCCGCCGAGCACAATGAAGGCATGGCGGATCTCTACGGCGCGCTGCGCGAGGTGCTCGCGCGCGAGCCTGTGGAGGAAGCCGATGCCGATGCCGAGGGCGAATCCACCGAGGCCGAGGACGCGGCGCGGCCGTTGCGCACCGCCGTGGTCGGCCGGCCGAACTCGGGGAAGTCCACGCTGATCAATGCGCTGATCGGCGAGGAGCGGCTCGTCACCGGGCCCGAGGCGGGAATTACCCGCGATTCGATCGCCGTCGATTTCGAGCATTCCGGCCGGCGCTTCGAGCTTTACGACACGGCGGGGCTGCGCCGCCGCGGCCGCGTCGAGGACAAGCTCGAACGCTTGTCGGTCGCCGACGCCTTGCGTGCGATCCGCTTCGCCGAGATCGTGATCCTGCTCCTCGATGCAACGCATCCGTGGGAGGAGCAGGATTTGCGCATCGCCGATGTGGCGCTGAAGGAAGGCCGCGCGCTCGTGATCGGCATGAATAAATGCGACCTCGTGCCGCGGAGCGATATCGCGCCGAAGAAGCTGCGCGAGGAGGCGGATCACTGGCTGCCGCAGGCGAGGGGAATGCCCGTCGTGCCGGTCTCAGGAAAGACCGGGGAGGGGCTTAACCAGCTGATCGAGGCGGCGGTCGAGGTTTACGGAATATGGAACCGCCGCGCATCGACCGCGGCGCTGAACCGCTGGCTGCGCGGCGTGATCGAATTGAACTCGCCTCCCGCCGTCACCGGCAAGACGATCAAGCTCCGCTACATCACGCAACCGAAGGCGCGGCCGCCGAGCTTCGTCCTGTTCGGGACGCGCACGAGCGCCCTGCCGGATTCATACACGCGCTATCTCGTGAATTCCCTGCGCGAAACCTTTGGGCTTCCGGGCGTGCCGATCCGGCTTGCTTTCCGCGAATCGGATAATCCGTTTGCGGAACGAAAATAGCCGGGGCCCGTGGGCGCGTCATGAATAAACCGGAAGTGCCCGTCTCGGCGCGCCGAGCGGGCTTCATTTTCATCTTCATCACCGTGCTCCTCGACATGCTGGCAATCGGCATGATCATTCCGGTATTGCCGAAGCTCGTCGTCGATTTTGTCACCGGCGACACCGCGCGCGCCGCCGCCATCTACGGCCTCTTCGGCACGGTCTGGGCGCTGATGCAGTTCCTATTCTCGCCGATCCAGGGCGCGCTTTCCGACCGCCTCGGGCGCCGGCCCGTTATTCTCGCTTCCAATATCGGCCTCGGGCTCGACTACATTCTGATGGCGCTCGCGCCGAATCTGTACTGGCTCTTCGTCGGGCGGCTGATTTCCGGAATTACCTCGGCGAGCATCGCGACCTCCTTCGCCTATATCGCCGACGTGACGGAGCCCGATCAGCGCGCCGCCCGTTACGGCCTCCTCGGCGCGGCCTTTGGTGTCGGCTTCGTCATCGGCCCCGCGCTTGGCGGCGTGCTCGGCGCGGTCGATCCGCGATTGCCGTTTTGGGCGGCGGCCGCGTTCAGCCTTGCCAACGCCGTTTACGGCCTCTTCGTGCTGCCGGAGTCGCTAACGCCCGACCGGCGCGCGCCCTTTCTGTGGCGGCGCGCCAATCCCGTCGGCTCGCTCGCGCTCTTGCGCTCGCACCCGGATCTCTTCGGCCTCGCGATGGTGAACTTCTTGTACAACCTCGCGCATGTGGTGCTGCCGAGCGTCGCGGTGATTTACATGGGCTACCGCTACGGCTGGGATGCGCGCGCCGTCGGCTTTGTGCTCGCGTTTGTGGGACTATGCGCGATGGTGGTGCAGGCGGGGCTCGTCGGCTGGAGCGTCGCGAAAATCGGCGAACGCAAGACGCTCCTCCTTGGCCTCATGTTCGGCGCCGCCGGCTTTTCGCTTTATGGCCTCGCCTCCACGGGCGAATTTTTCCTCGCCGGCGTGCCGTTGATGTCGCTCTGGGGCCTTGCCGGCTCCGCGCTGCAAAGCTTGATGACCCGCCGCGTGAACGAATTCGAGCAAGGTCAATTGCAGGGCGCGAATGCGAGCCTGCAGGGGATCGCGAATCTCGCCGGGCCGTTTCTGTTCACGCTCACCTTCGCCTATTCGATCAATCCCGCGCATCCGGTCCACATTCCCGGCGCGCCGTTCCTGCTCGCCGCACTCCTGCTCGCGATCTCGCTGTGGCTCGCCTGGTCGGTCACGCGGGAACGTTGAAGGAAAGAAACTTCTTGTTCGGGTAGTTGAAGATCTTGCCGCTCTCCGCGCAGGAGGGAAGGCAAAGCGGCACGATCGTTTCCGCCGCCTGCTCGGGCGTGTCGAGCGTCATCGGATCCTCGCCGGGCATGGCCTTCGCGCGCATGCGGGTGCGGATCGGGCCGGGGTTGAAGAGGTTCGCCTTCACAAGCGTCTTCGCGGTTTCCTCGGCATAGACGCGCACGATCATCTCGAGCGCCGCTTTCGAAGCGGCATAAAGCCCCCAATAGGCGCGCGCGCGATAGGTGATGCCGGAGGTGACGAAGACGGCGCGGCCCGCCGCGGAAGCGCGCAAGAGCGGATCGAGCGAGCGGATCAGCCGCCAGTTGGCGGTGACGTTCACCGCGAATACCTCGTCCCAGATTTTCGGCTCGAGATGGCCGAGCGGCGTGAGCGTGCCGAGTTGGCCCGCGTTTCCGACCAGCACGTCGAGGCGCTTGAAGCGCTCGTAGAGCGAAGCGCCGAGCCGGTCGAGGGCGTCGAAATCGCGGAGATCGAGCGGCACCAGCGTCGCGCTCGATCCTTCCTTTTTGATGTCGTCGTCGAGTTCTTCGAGGCCGCCGACCGTGCGCGCGAGCGCCACGACATGCGCGCCTTCGCGCGCGAGCGCAAGCGCCGTTGCCCGTCCGATACCGCGCGAGGCGCCGGTCACGAGCGCAATCTTGTCGGCGAGGGCTTTCGGCATGAGAGGATACGCCTTCCGCCCGGGGCAGAAGGCTGAAGGTTCAGCTCGCCTCGGCGAGCAAGGACAATTGCTTCGGCGCGTCGCCCCCGGTCTTGTCGGTGAGCGCGGTTGGGTACTCGCCGGTGAAGCAGTGGTCGGTGTATTGCGGCCGGTCAGGATCGCGCCGGTTGTGGCCCATCGCCCTGTAGAGGCCTTCGATCGAGAGGAACGCCAAGGAGTCCGAGCCGATGTATTTGCGCATGCCCTCCAGGTCGTGGGTGGCGGCGAGCAGCTTGTCGCGCTCGGGCGTGTCGATGCCGTAATAGTCCGAATGCGTAATGGGCGGGCTCGCGATCCGCATATGCACCTCGCGGGCGCCGGCTTCGCGCATCATGCGCACGATCTTGATCGAGGTGGTGCCGCGCACGAGCGAATCGTCGATGAGTACGATGCGTTTGCCCTTCACCACCGCGCGGTTGGCGGAGTGCTTCAGACGCACGCCTAGCTCGCGGATGTGCTGTGTCGGCTCGATGAAGGTGCGGCCGACATAGTGGTTGCGGATGATGCCGGGTTCATACGGCGTGCCGGATTCCTGCCCATAACCGATGGCGGCGGGAACGCCCGAGTCGGGCACGGCGACCACGACATCGGCCTCGGCGCGCGATTCACGCGCGAGCTGCGCGCCGAGATTCTTGCGCACCTCATAGACGCTGCGGCCGCCGACGATGGAATCGGGACGGGCGAAATAGATGTATTCGAAGATGCACGGGCGCGGCGCCATTTCCGGGAACGGCTTCACCGACTGGATGCCTTCCTCGGAAATGACGATCACCTCGCCGTTCTGGACGTCGCGCACGTAATGCGCGCCGATGATGTCGAGGGCGCAGGTTTCGGAGGCGAGGATCGGCGAGCCGTTGAGGTCGCCGAGCACGAGCGGGCGGATGCCCAAGGGGTCGCGGGCGCCGACAAGCTTCTTGTTGGTGAGGCCGACAAAAGCGTAGGCGCCCTCGATCGAGCGCAGCGCGTCGATGAAGCGCTCGACGAAGCGCGGCATTTTCGAGCGCGCGACGAGGTGCAGCATCACCTCGGTGTCGGTGGTCGACTGCATGATCGCGCCCTCGCGCACGAGCTGGCGCCGGAGCGTGAGGCCGTTGGTGAGGTTGCCGTTATGGCCGATGGCGAAGCCGCCGCCGTCGAGCTCGGCGAAGAGTGGCTGCACGTTGCGAAGGATGGTCTCGCCGGTGGTGGAATAGCGCGTGTGGCCGACCGCGGCGCGGCCGGGCAGGCGGTCGATCACCGCGCGCTTGGAGAAATTGTCGCCGACAAGCCCGAGGCGGCGCTCCAGATGAAAGCGCTTGCCGTCATAGGAGACGATGCCCGCCGCTTCCTGGCCGCGATGCTGGAGCGCGTGCAGGCCGAGCGCGGTGATCGCCGCGGCATCGTCGTGATTGAAGATGCCGAAGACGCCGCATTCCTCGCGCAGGCGATCGCCGTTCTGTTCGAGGTCGAAATCGCGAGGGTTGCCGGACCTCGTTTCGTGTTCGGCTGCGCTCATCATCGTCCTCCGCGCCATTCCTAGCGAGTTACGCCGCGGGTACTTTCGAGAAGCTGCTCGAAGCCTTGCCGGTCGTTGCGCTTGTAGCCGGCATTGATATCGCCGCCGGCGACACGCTCGGGTACCGTTCCCCGGTCCGAACGCTGTCCCGGACCGGGCGGCGGGGTGTCCTGCGGCGAGGCCGAATCATCGCCATCCTTCGGCTTCCGCAGCCTCTTCAAGATGGCGGTCTCGGGGTCGTCCGGCAAGAGCGACAATAGCCAATCTCCGGTGCCTTGCAGGACGGGGCGGGAGCGGGCGTTTTTGACCCAATCGGGCAGGCTCTTCGCGGGCACGAGCCACACGAAAAAGAGGAAGGCGACGACCATGATGATGAGCCCGCGGGCGAGCCCGAACAGAAAACCGAGCGAGCGGTCGAGGGCGCCGACGCGCGAATCGAGGACGAGGTCGGAAAGCTTGACGGTGAACAGCGACACGATGAGCAGCGTGCCGAGGAAGAGGACCGCGACCGCGACCCCGGTCGCGATCAGGTCGTTGGAAATGTACTGCTTGGCGTAAGGAACGGCCGTGGCATAGCCGTAGAGCGTGACCACCGCGGCGATCACCCAGGCGGCGATCGACAGCACCTCGCGCATGAAGCCGCGCACCATGGCGAGGATGCCGGAAACCAGCATCACCGCGATCAGCCCGATATCGAGGAGCGAAATGGGCATTCTGGCCTAGGATCCTTGCACTCCGACCGACTCGACGAGGGACGATGCCCGCGGCAAGGATATAGCGGTCGCCAAGCGTGGCGTCATCCGTCTTCTCCAGACCCTCCGCACAAGTCGGCTGTCGCCGGCTTGCGCCTTAATCATTGCCGATCCCGGGTTTACCCGAGGTCGGCCGCGCGCCGCGGTCCCTTCGGACTGCGGGCGGCGATCTCCGCGACGAGGGCGGACAATGTGGCGATGGCATTGATTTTCAAGCCTTCCCCCACGTCCGCCGAGGCCGGTTCCGGTAGCACGGCGCGGGTAAAGCCGAGCTTACCGGCTTCTTTGAGGCGGGCCGCCGCCTGCGGCACCGCGCGCACGGCGCCGGTCAGGCTGACTTCGCCGAAATAAACCCCGTCGGCGGGAAGGGCCGCGCCGGAAAGCGATGAGACGAGGGCGGCGGCAACCGCGAGATCCGCGGCGGGCTCGATGATGCGCAGGCCTCCCGCCACATTCAGATACACGTCGTGGCCCGAAAGCCGCACGCCGCAGCGCGTCTCCAGGACCGCGAGGATCATCGAGAGGCGGTTCTGGTCGATGCCGACGGCGGCGCGGCGCGGCGTGCCGAGCGCGGTCGGCGCCACCAGCGCCTGGATCTCCACGAGCAAGGGCCGCGTGCCCTCTATGCCGGCGAAGACGGCGGTGCCGGGCGAGCCGAGATCGCGGTCGGAGAGGAACAGCGCCGACGGATTTTCGATCTCGCGCAGGCCCTCGCCGGTCATCTCGAACACCCCGATCTCGTCGGTCGGGCCGAAGCGGTTCTTGAGCGCGCGCAGGATGCGGAACTGGTGGCCGCTGTCGCCTTCGAAATGGAGGACCGCGTCGACCATGTGCTCGACCACGCGCGGCCCCGCGATCTGTCCGTCCTTGGTGACGTGGCCGATGAGCACGACCGCCGCGCCCGTGCGCTTGGCGTAGCGCAGCAACGCCTGCGTCGAGGCGCGCACCTGCGTCACGGTGCCCGGCGCCGACTCCACCGTCTCGGTCCACAGCGTCTGGATCGAATCGATGACGACGAGGGCAGGGGGCGCCGTCTCCTTCAGCGTGGCGAGGATGTCCTCGACATTGGTCTCGGCGGCGAGCTCCACCTTCGCGCTCGCAAGCCCGAGGCGCGCGGCGCGCATGCGCACCTGGCCGACCGCCTCTTCGCCGGAGACATAGACGACGCGGCGGCCGGCGCGCGCGAGCGCGGCCGCGGCTTCGATCAGCAGCGTCGATTTACCGATGCCGGGATCGCCGCCGAGCAGCACCACCGATCCGCGCACGAAGCCGCCGCCGGTGACGCGATCAAGCTCCGCAATGCCGGATGCCGTGCGCGGCGCTTCCTCGGCCTCGCCCGCGAGCGGCTCGAGCTTGAAGGCGCGGCCCTTGCGGCTCGTGCGTTGCGCGACAGGCACCGCATCCTTGGCGCCGGCTTCCTCGGCGATCGTGTTCCACTCGCCGCAGGCCTCGCACTTGCCCTGCCAGCGCGGATACACCGCGCCGCAGGACTGGCAGACGAAGGATGCGCGCGCTTTGGCCATGAGGCTCAGGAAATAGAGAGTCGCCGATGAAACGCTAGCACAAGGGTCCGCGCGAAGTCTGGCAGCCGGCGTTCAATGCACGCTCGGCTTCTTCAAAAACTGGCTGCGCTCGCCGGATTTCACCGTCACGTCGAACGTGTCGCCGTCGCGGTGAACGGTGAGCGGCACGCCCACGCCGGCGTTCCCGAGCGACCAGATTTTCCGATAGAAGTCCGCAAGATCGCTCACGCCCGCGCCGCCGACGGCGAGAATGATGTCGCCGGTCTTTAATTCGGCGCGCCGCGCCGGCCCGCGCTTGGCGAGCCCGGCGACCACGACCCGCTGGTCGATCTCGGTGGAATAGAGTCCGAGCCATGGCCGCGCCGGGCGGCCGAGGCGGCCGAACTTCACGAGGTCGGTGAGCACCGGCTTCAGGATATCGATCGGCACCATCATGTTGATCGGCTCGGCGCGGCCGCCGTCGCGCGTGCGCTCGAGCTGCAATGAGCCGATGCCCAAAAGGTCGCCGGCAGGGCCGATCAGCGCCGTGCCGCCCCAGTTCGGATGAAACGGCGCAGTGAAGATCGCCTCGTCGAGGTAATATTCCCAGTAGCCGGCGAATTCCTGTTTCGCCACGATGCGCGCGGCGACCGCATGCGCCCGCCCGCCCGCGCCCGCGACCACCACGCTTTCGCCGACCTTGGCGGTCGCGGATTGATCGAAGGAAAACGCAGGCAGGCCGAGCGGCGAGAGCGCTTGCACGAGGCCAAAGCCGGTTTCCTGGTCGAAAGCGAGCACATGGCCGGGAACTTTCCGCCCGTCATGGGTTGAAAGCCAAATCGTCTCGGCTTCGGTGACGAGATAGCCGATCGTGAGCACAAGGCCGTTCTCGCGGATCACCACGCCGTTGCCTGCGCGCTCCGTGCCCAGCACTTCGGCGGTGGCGGCATCGGGGGGAATGACCGCGCGCAGGCCCACGACCGATGTCAGCGCCCGGTTGAGATCGTAGCCATAGTCCGAAGGATTCGGCTGAAGTTCCTCCGCGACGACCCATTCGCTCGGCATGCAAGTGTCCTTTCAGCCGCCAATATAGGTGCGCCGGTAGCGGCTGCCCAGCCGGGTCAGTATTTCGTAGCCCACGGTGCCGGAGGAGGCGGCGAGGTCATCGACCGAAATCCCTTCGCCGAGCAACGTCGCGACCTCACCGCGCTTGACCGCGCCGGAAGGCAGATCGGTGACGTCGACGACGACAAGATCCATGGATACGCGGCCCACCGACGGGCAACGCTTGCCGGCGATCACGGCCTCCATGCCGGGCTTCGCATTGGTCGAGCCCGAGGCGCGCGGGATTCCGTCGGCGTAGCCTGCTGAAAGCACCGCGAGGCGGCTGTCGCGGGCGAGCTTGAATTCGCCGCCATAGCCGACGGTGTCGCCGGCTTTGGCCTGCCGCACCTGGATGATTTTCACGTCGAGCCGCACCACCGGCCGCATCGGATTGTCGCCGGCAATCAGCGCGCGGCCGCCATAAAGCGAAATACCGGGGCGCACGAGATCGAAGCGCGAGTCAGGATGCGCGAGAAGACCGGCGGAATTGGCGAGCGAGGCGGCAATGCCCGGAAATTTCGCGGCGTGCGCCTTGAAATCAGCAATCTGCTTCGCAGTCATCGGCTGACCGGCTTCATCGGCGCGGGCGAGGTGACTCATTACCAGCGCGGGTTTGAAGGCGAGCGCCTTTAGCTTGGCGGCGAGCGCGCCCGCTTCGTCGGCGGAAAGGCCATGGCGCGACATGCCGGTGTCGATGTGGATCGCGGCGGCGAGCGGCTCCTTCGCCGTGCGCGCGGCGGCATCCCATTCCTCGATTTCCGCCATCGAGCCGAGCACCGGCCGCGCGTCGATGTCGCGGAAGGCACTGGCGGTGCCGGGATTGAGGCCGTTCAGCACATAGATCGCGGCATCGGGGGCGACCGTGCGGAGCTTCAGCGCCTCGTCCAGAAGCGCCACGAAAAACGTCTTGCAGCCGGTCTTGGCGAGCGCCGCGGCGGCGGGCTCAAGCCCGATGCCGTAGGCGTCGGCTTTCACCACCGCCGCGCACTCGGCGGGCTTGGCGCGCGCCGCGAGGTCGCGGTAATTCGCCACAAGCGCGTTTAGATCAATCGTCAGGAGGCCGCCCGCTTCGGCGTCGCCGGGGCCGAAGGCGGCTTCCGTTTCTTCCGGTTTTGCGCGGGCGGCGGCTTTCTGGCTCATTTTTTCGTCTCTCGCGATCGAGGTGAACCTTAGCCTATCCTCGATCGTTCTTGGATGCAGGATCGGCGTGGCGCAATTCGGGCCGCGCTCGATGCGAGCCTGTGAGGCAACCATGATTCGCAAACTGAAATCGGGCAAATACCGGCTTTATTCCCGCAAGCAAAATCCGAAGACCGGCCGCCGGCGCAACCTGGGGACCTTCCCGACGCGCGCCGCCGCCGAAAAGCACGAGCGCGCGGTGCAGTATTTCAAGCGGCATTAGGACGGTTGCCGTTCCGGACGCGCCGGAACGGTCAAGTTTGATTATCCCCGCCGCTCCGGCAGGCGTTCCTCGCGTCCGAGATTGCTGAAGCGCGTGACATGCGCCTCGAACGAAAGCTTCACGGTGCCGGTCGGCCCGTGGCGCTGCTTGCCGATGATGAGCTCGGCGCGGTTCTCCGCGGCCTTCATGTCGAGCTCCCACTTGAACCATTCCTCCGAGCCTTCGCGCGGCTCGCGGTTCTTCAAATAGTATTCCTCGCGGAAGACGAAGAGCACGACGTCGGCGTCCTGCTCGATCGAGCCCGACTCGCGCAAGTCCGAAAGCTGCGGCCGCTTGTCGTCGCGGCTTTCCACCTGGCGCGAGAGCTGCGAGAGCGCGAGAATTGGAACATCGAGTTCCTTCGCCAGCGCTTTGAGGCCGGTGGTGATTTCCGTCACTTCCTGCACGCGGCCTTCCATCGCCCGCCGCGTCGAGCCGGACAGGAGCTGAAGATAATCGACGATCATCAGGTCGAGCCCGCGTTGGCGCTTGAGCCGCCGCGCGCGTGCGGCGAGCTGCGCGATCGAGATGCCGCCGGTTTCGTCGATGAACAGCGGGATCGACTGCATCGTCTGGGCGGCGGCGGCGAGCTTGGTGAAGTCGGCCTCCGAAATGTCGCCGCGGCGGACGCGCGAGGAGGGGATTTCAGTCTGTTCCGAAAGAATGCGGGTCGCGAGCTGCTCCGCCGACATTTCGAGCGAGAAGAATCCGACGATGCCGCCGGAGACGGTCTCAATCGAGCCGTCGGGCCGCGGCTTGCCGCGGTAATCGACCGCGACGTTATAGGCGACGTTGGTCGCCAGCGCCGTCTTCCCCATGCCGGGGCGGCCGGCAATGATGATGAGGTCGGAAGGCTGCATGCCGCCCATCAACTGGTCGAGGTCGACAAGACCGGTGGCAAGCCCCGACAGATGCCCGTCGCGCTGATAGGCCTTGCTCGCGAGATCAACGGCGTCCTTCAGCGCGTCGGAGAAGCGCAGGAAGCCGCCGTCATAGCGCCCGGTTTCGGCGAGCGCATAAAGCTGCCGCTCCACCTCCTCGATCTGCGCCTGCGGCGCGAAATCGACCGGCGCGTCGTAGGCGACATTGACGATGTTCTCGCCGATCTGGATGAGGTCGCGCCGCGTCGAAAGATCGTAAATGGTGCGGCCGTAATCCTCGGCGTTGATGACGGTGGTGGCTTCCGCGGCAAGGCGCGCGAGATATTGCGAAAGCGGAATGCCGGCGATGTCGGCGTCAGGCGGAAGAAACGTCTTCAGCGTCACCGGCGTCGCGACCTTGCCGGCGCGGATGATGCCGGCCGCCACCTCGTAGATTTTCTGATGCACCGGCTCGAAGAAATGTTTCGGATCGAGAAAATCCGAGACGCGATAGAACGCCTCGTTATTGACGAGGACCGCGCCCAGCAGCGCCTGCTCCGCCTCGACGTTGTGCGGCATCTGCCGGTAGTTTGGCTCCGGCTGGTCGACGACTTTTCGCAGCGCTGATTCGATGGCCATGGCGGCAAGTCAGGTTGATCTTCGAGCTGAGGCAAATTTGGCTTAGCACGGCGGGAGCGAGCGCCAACAAAACGCGCGACTCAATCCACCAATTCACATGATAGGCGCAACTGTGTGCGAAAAAAGATTCAAGCTTGACTGTGAAGAAAAGTCGGAGATCGCGGGCGGCGAGGCCGGATGCTACTCGCCGGCGAGCCGCATCACCGGTTTCGCGCGGCGCTCGGCGGCGCGCAGCCGCTCCTCGGCCTGGCCGATATAGTCGCGCGTGAGCGGCACCGCCTGCTGCCGCCGCGCCAGCTGAATCTGGAATACCACCATCCCCTGATGGCGGAAGGCCATCTCCGACGCGGCGAGGTAAAATTCCCACATGCGGCAGAAGCGCTCATCATAAAGAGCCACCACCTCCTCGCGCCGCGCGAGGAAGCGCTCACGCCATGCCTTTAGTGTCTCGGCGTAATGCAACCGCAAGACCTCGATGTCGGTGACGATGAGGCCCGAGCGCTCGATCACCGGCACCACCTCGGAGAGCGACGGAATATAGCCGCCGGGGAAGATGTATTTCTTGATCCAGCCGCTGGTCGCCGAGGGGCGGCCGGAACGGCCGATCGAGTGGACGAGCGCCACCCCGTCCTTGTTCAGCATTTCCGCGATCTTGCGGAAATAGGCGGCATAATGATTGACGCCCACATGCTCGAACATGCCGACCGAGACGATGCGGTCGAAGCATTCGTCGATATCCCGGTAATCCTGCAGCCGGAACTCGACCTTTCCCCTGAGGCCGCGTTCCGTGACCCGCGCCCGCGCCGCCGCCACCTGTTCATCGGAGAGGGTCACGCCGGTGACATGCTTGGCGCTGGCGATTTCCGACAGATAAAGCCCGAGGCCGCCCCAGCCCGAGCCGATGTCGAGGACGCGCAGGCCCGGCTTGTCCATCAGAAGTTTTGCCGCGAGATGGCGCTTCTTGGCGATCTGCGCATCGTCAAGCGTCGTGCCTTCATCCTCGAAGTACGCGCAAGAATATTGCCGGTCGGCATCGAGGAAGAGGGAATAGAGACGGCCGTCGAGGTCGTAATGGTGGTGGACATTCTTCCGCGCGCGTTGGCGCGGGTTGAATTGCGCGACCCGGCGGCCGAGATAACGCGCGCCCGCGACCGCAAGCGAAGCAAACGTCGCCGCGCCGTGGTTTTGCGATTCAACGAGATCAAGAAAGTCGGCGAGCGAACCTTCGGTTACGCGAAAGCTTCCATCCATAAAGGCTTCGCCGAGCCTGAGGTCCGGATCGCTGAGAATCCACCAGAGTGTCGCAGGACTATCGAAGGCGATGGTGATCGGCTTGCCGGTTCCGTCACCGACCATGAAGGAGTGCCGCGGGCCGAGCTGAACCTTGAGCGCGCCCCGCTTTACGAGTTTCCTCATTATGCGTTTAAGCCAACGCACCATGACCAAACGCGCCTTAGCCGCCTTCAAGGCCCGGCATCCCCTCGCCGGCGCCGGAAGGAATTAAAGCATATGGTATCGAGTTAGGGCAATCGCCAATCGCGCGAGATGCGGGCGCGCGGCCGGCCTGCTAGGCTTTCCGCGGCGCGAAAAACGGAATGCGGGAGGACGTCATGGCCATGACCGGCGGATCGCAATCGAAGCTTGCCACCGTGCTGCGCGTAACCAGCGGCAACTTCCTCGAAATGTTCGATTTCTTCCTGTTCGGCTTCTACGCCTCCTATATTTCGCGCACCTTTTTTCCGCTCGATAACGAATTCGCCTCGCTGATGCTGACCTTCATGACCTTCGGCGCGGGCTTCCTCATGCGGCCTCTGGGGGCGATCGTGCTGGGCGGCTATGTCGACCGGGTCGGCCGCCGCCGGGGGCTGATCGTCACGCTTTCCATCATGGCTTTCGGCACGATTCTCATCGCTTTCGTGCCGGGCTATGCGACGATCGGCCTGTTGGCGCCCCTGCTCGTGCTCGTCGGCCGGCTGTTGCAAGGCTTTTCGGCCGGCGCAGAACTGGGCGGCGTCTCGGTATATCTCTCGGAGATGGCGACGCCCGGCAACAAGGGCTTCTATGTAAGCTGGCAGTCGGGCAGCCAGCAGGTGGCGATTATCGTCGCGGCGGCGATCGGCTACGCCCTCAACGAATACCTCGCGCCGCAAGCGATCAGCGACTGGGGCTGGCGCATTCCGTTCTTCATCGGCTGCATGATCGTGCCGATCATTTTCATCATCCGCCAGTCGCTGGCCGAGACCGAGGTTTTTCTGGCGAAGAAACACCACCCGAGCTTCGGTGAAATCTGCCGCGACATGCTCGTCAACTGGCAGATCGTGGTCGCCGGCACGATGCTGGTGATCATGACCACCGTGTCGTTCTATCTGATCACGGTCTACACGCCGACCTTCGGCAAGAACGTGCTCAAGCTCACCGCCGCCGACAGCCTGCTCGTCACGTTCGCGGTCGGGGTTTCGAATTTGATCTGGCTTCCGCTCTGGGGCGCGGTGTCGGACCGCATCGGCCGCAAGCCCGTCTTGCTGGGTTTCACCATCCTGACGATTCTCACCGCTTATCCCGCGCTCGCCTGGCTCGTGGCGGACCCCAGTTTCCAGCGCATGCTCGCCGCCGAGCTGTGGCTGTCGTTCCTCTATGGCAGCTATAACGGCGCGATGGTCGTCACGCTCACCGAGGTGATGCCTTCCGACGTGCGCACGGCGGGATTTTCGCTCGCCTACAGCCTCGCCACCGCGCTGTTCGGCGGCTTCACGCCCGCGATTTCAACCGCGCTGATCGAGGCAACCGGCAATAAGGCCGCCCCCGGCTTCTGGATGTCATTCGCGGCCGTTTGCGGCTTGATCGCGACCTTCATGCTGCTCGGCAAGCGGCAATCGGCGGCCGCGGAATCGCTGCCGGCCTGACGCAAAACCGCGAATGTGACACGCTGTCCACAGTCGCGGCGGCGTCATTCGAGCGTCATTTGCGCTGTCTAGACAATGCCCGTTCGAAAACTCAGCCAAGACCCCCATCGGCCCGGCCTCCCCGCCGGGCCGCTTTTTTTGGGGTCTGGCGCTAGGCCGCGCGGCCGGTTCCCGTGTCTTCGAACGAGACGCCCATGCGGTTCGGCGTCCGCCACGCCACGCGGCAGTGATGTTTGACGCAATCGATCGGGATCGAGAGGTCGAACTCGTCGGGCAGATAATGCGTCGCCACTTCCAGGCACGCGCCGGCAGCCGACATGTTGCGGACGATGCAATCAATGACCGTCAGCCGCCGGTTGTAGATGATCTTGCCGCTTTTCAACGTGCGGTGGCGCGGGTGCTTTCTGTACTCGACCATAGCCGTAAGCGCCCCTTCCGGGAGCGAAATCGCGTGAACGTTAGCCCTCATTCCTTTCGTAAAATTGAATCGATGCCGGACTCCCCGGGCTCAAAGTGACTGTGGCGCTGCGACAAGGCGCCGCCGCGAGCACCCGCCACGGGAGTACGGCCCGGCGCGCAACCTCCGGAAAACAGCCGGCTATGGTGTATGAATCGTTGACGCGCCGGCGATTGAACGAGCCCTCGCGCTGAAAACGCGAGGGCAGGGCCGCTCACTCCTTCGCCGGCTTCTCCTTCTTCGGCTTCCTCGCGGGCTTGGCATCGGCGGCCCCGGCCGCGGGCTCCGCCTGCTTCTGGCCGCGCCCTTTGGCGGCGGCTTTAGCCTCGGCGCCTTCGCCCTCGGCCTTGGCCGCTTTCTCACGCCGCGGCTTTTTGTCCCGTGCCTCATCGCCCTCGGGCGCCCGTTCGAAGAACTTCTCCGCCGCGATCGCCGCTTCGGCCTTCGCCTCTTCCGCCGCACTCCTCGCCAGCGTGAGATCCTCGCCCTTGGCCTGACGCCTGGCTTCGTCGTGGCTGCGGGCGACGTTGACAATGATCGCGACCTCGACCTCGGGATGCAGCTCGACCGCGAGCTTGTGCAGGCCGATGGTCTTGATCGGTGTGTTGAGCACGATCTGCTGGCGCGAGACCTCGAAGCTTTTCTCGGCGAGCGCCTGCGTGATGTCGCGGGCGGAGACGGAGCCGTAGAGCTGGCCGGTCTCGCCCGCCTGGCGCACAAGCACGAGCGTTTCGCCGTCGAGCTTTTTCGCGACGACATCGGCGTGCGACTTTTTGTCGGCATTCTTCGCCTCGAGCTCGGCTTTGATCGTCTCGAATTTCTCGCGGTTTTCCTTGGTGGCGCGGAGCGCCTTGCCTTGCGGCAGAAGAAAATTGCGCGCGAAGCCGTCGCGCACGCGCACCACGTCGCCGATCTGGCCGAGCTTGGCGACACGTTCGATCAGAATGACTTCCATCAGAGGCTCCTTCGTTCAGTCCGTTTTGTTGGGGGGAGGATTGGAATTCGCCGCGCGCAGGTCAAAGAGCCCGTCCGCGAGCCCGATCAGGGCGATCACCAGCACGGGCCAGCCAAGCACCAGCACAAACAGCCAGACCGCGCCGAGAACGATGCCGCGCGCCGCGAACGCCCGCGTGAGCTTGTGGATCACCGCAAAACCGAGGACCGCATAGGCGAGAAGGAGACAAGCGGCGAGCATGCCGGCGGCAACGCCGACGATGCTCGCGAGGAATGAGAGCGCGATCGCCGCGAGCAGGACGACCGGCGTCATTGCCGGAAAATTCATGGCGGCAAGATCGGGCCAGGGCCGCGCGAGCCTCCCCGATATCCGCGCAATCCTTCCCGCCAGCCAAAGGTTGAAGAGGCCGGTGAGCATCGAAACGGCGGCGGCCATCAGCGGCATCACGGTGGCGAAGAGTTCGAGCGCCGCGTTTGGATCGCCGCCGTTCGGCAATTTCAACGGCTCGCCCTCGGGCGTGCCGAGCTGCAGCCGGATGATCCGCTCGAGGATATGTTTCACCGCCGTCCGATAGGAATCGAGGTCGGTGCCGAAGACCGGAATCGTGAGCGCGGTGGAGACGGCGGCAATGCCCGCGCTCCACAGCACGAGCTTGCCCGCCGGATACCATTCCACGGCGCCGCCGGATGAATGCCGCGCGAGCATTGCGACATAGGCCAGGATAAAGGCGGGAAGGCCGATGCCGAGGAGATGCGCGATGAAGAACCAGAAGCCGAACAGCACGCCGAGGCCGGCGGCGGCGGCAAGTGCCGCGATCAGCGCGGCGAAGTGGCTCCAGCCGATGCCGGCGAGCAGAATCGGGAGCGGCGCGAGGTAGAACAATAGAATCGCAAGCACCGAGCCCGAGGCGATCGATGCGAACAAAAGCGCCGATGCCACGCCCGCGCCGAGGCCGATGAGAACGATCTGCGTCATCGTCAGCTGTCCCGCTGCTTGAGCGGTTAGAGGCGTTGCCGCCCCAACCATCGCCGCCGGACCATCCCGGCGGCTTACGATTCATGCCGAGGCGTTTCGCCTCAGCGGATTACGTAGGGCAGGAGCCCGAGAAACCGCGCGCGCTTGATCGCCGACGCAAGTTCGCGCTGCTTGATCGCCGACACCGCCGTGATGCGGCTCGGCACGATCTTGCCGCGCTCGGAGATGTAACGCTGCAGGAGCTTGGCGTCCTTGTAGTCGATCTTCGGCGCGTTCGCGCCGGAGAACGGGCAGGTCTTGCGGCGGCGGAAGAACGGGCGGCGTCCGCCGCCACCACCCGCGGGGGCTGAGCGGCTCATGACGCGGCCTCTTCGGTGACTTCCTCGCCGCCCTCCGGCGCATCGAACTCGCCTTCACCGCGCTCGCGCCGGCTGCGGCGCTCGTCGCGGTCGCGCTTCTGCAGCATGATCGACGGGCCTTCCTCATGCGCCTCGACGCGGACGGTCAGGAAGCGGATGACGTCTTCGTTGATGCGCTCCTGGCGCTCCATTTCGGTGACGGCCGCCGGCGGCGCATCGAGGCGGAGCATGGCGAAATGCGCCTTGCGGTTTTTCTTGATGCGGAAGGTGAGCGTCTTGACGCCCCAATATTCGGGATCGCCGACGATCTTGCCGGAATTCTTCTCGATCACGCCCTTGTACTGGGCGGCGAGTTCCTCGACCTGCTGCGCGGTCACGTCCTGACGCGCGAGAAACACATGCTCGTAGAGCGGCATGAAGAGCCTTTCCTGTTCCATTCGCCCTCCCGGCGCCGAGCCCTCCGAGCCTCGGGAAAGGCTCGAAAATCCTCGAAGGCGGGGACACGGGACGCCGGGCAAATTGCCCTGCCGCGAGTGGCGGCCGTCCGTTCAGCCCCCGGCCGAAAGCCAGCGAAGCGCGGTTTTATACGCGGTTTTGGCGGCGGCGCAAGCGTCCGGGGCGGCCGCAAAAGGCGGGAAAATTCATGACCTTTCAGCCACCTGCCTTGACAGAAGTTGCGCCGCCGTTGTCTCTCACCCGGCTTTTGAGGTGGTGCCGCATCGCATGACGGTCGCATTCGTGTTTCCGGGCCAGGGCAGCCAGGCGGTCGGCATGGGCAAAAGCCTTGCCGACAATTTCGCCGCCGCGCGCGCAACCTTTGACGAGGTGGATGCGGCCCTTGGCGAGAAGCTCACCGAGACCATGTGGGCGGGGCCGGCCGAGAAGCTCACGCTTACCGAAAATACGCAGCCGGCGCTCCTGGCGGTTTCGATCGCGGCGCTGCGCGTTCTCGAATCCGAAGCCGGCGTCGATCTCGCGCGCGACGTCGCTTTTCTCGCCGGCCATTCGCTCGGCGAATATTCCGCCCACACCGCCGCCGGCAGCCTTTCGCTCGCAGACGCCGCGCGCCTCGTGCGTATCCGCGGCCGCGCGATGCAACAGGCGGTTCCGGTCGGTGTCGGCGCCATGGCGGCCCTCCTCGGCCTCGATGATGCCGCGGCCAGGGCTGTCGCCAGCGAAGCCGCGCAAGGCGAGGTTTGCGAGACCGCGAACGACAATGCGCCGGGACAGGTCGTCATCTCCGGCCACAAGACCGCGGTCGAGCGCGCCGTCGAGATCGCCAAGCACCGTGGCTCCCGGGCGATGATGTTGCCCGTGTCCGCCCCTTTCCATTGCGCGCTGATGCAGCCCGCCGCCGACGTGATGGCCGACGCGCTGTCGAAGGTGAGGATCGCCGCACCCAAGGTTGCGGTGATTGCGAACGTCACGGCCGAACCGGTGAAGGATTCCGCCGGGATCGCGAAACTGTTGGTTGCGCAAGTGACCGGCACCGTGCGCTGGCGCCAGTCGGTGGCGTATCTCGCCGCCCACGGCGTGAGCCGCATCGTGGAGGTCGGCTCCGGCAAGGTCTTGTCCGGCCTCGTCAAGCGCATTGCCAAGGAAGTCGCCACCGCGAACGTCGGCAATGCCGACGACGTGCTGGCTTTCAAAGCCGCCACGGCCTAAAGCGGAGCCGCCATGTTCGATCTTTCCGGCAAGACCGCGCTCGTCACCGGCGCCTCGGGCGGCCTCGGCGGAGCGATAGCGCGCGCGCTGCACAAGCAGGGCGCGACCGTCGCGATTTCCGGCACGCGGCGGGACGCCCTCGACAAGCTCGCGGGCGAGCTCGGCGATCGCGTGCACGTGCTGCCTTGCGATCTCTCCAAGACCGATGAGGTCGAGGCGCTGGTGCCGGCGGCGGAAGCCGCGATGAAGCAGCTCGACATTCTCGTCTGCAACGCCGGGATTACCCGCGACAATCTGTTCATCTCGTTGAAGGACGAGGAGTGGGACCAGGTGATCGCCGTCAACCTCACCGCGACCTTCCGTCTCGCGCGTAGGGCAACGATCGGCATGATGCGCCGCCGCTTCGGCCGCATCGTCGCCATCACCTCGGTTGTGGGCGTGACCGGCAATCCGGGGCAGGGGAACTACGCGGCGGCAAAGGCCGGCATCATCGGCATGATCAAGTCGCTCGCGGCGGAATACGCGCGCCGCGGCGTCACCGCGAATTGCGTGGCGCCCGGCTTCATCGCCACCGCCATGACCGACAAATTGAATGACAAACAGCGCGAGGCGATTCTTTCGCGCGTGCCCGCGGCGCGTCTCGGCACGCCGGATGATATCGCCGCCGCGGTGGTGTATTTGGCTTCCAACGAGGCGGCCTATGTCACCGGTGCGACGATCCATGTAAACGGCGGTATGGCAATGATCTGATTGGCCTTTTTCTCCCGCCGTCGATGCCGGGGGGCGCTGGCCATGGGAAATGAAGTATGGTAACGACCGCAGCGAAGTCGCGGGGGCGACCACGCGGTCTGTCGCAGCAGGATCGGCTGCAAAGGTTTTTTCAGTAACAGGGCCACGAAGGGCGGAGCGATGAGCGATATTCCGGAGCGCGTAAAAAAGATCGTCGTCGAACACCTCGGGGTCGACCCCGAGAAGGTCACCGACAAGGCAAGCTTCATCGATGATCTTGGCGCCGACAGCCTGGACACGGTCGAACTCGTGATGGCGTTCGAAGAAGAGTTCGGCTGCGAAATTCCCGATGACGCGGCGGAGACGATTCTCACCGTCGGCGATGCCATCAAGTTCCTCGAAAAAAACGCGGCTTGACGCCCTCGCGTCGTGCCGCGCCCAGCGCAAGCACTTGCAGAATCGCCTTCACGGACCAAATCAATGGGCCCGCGCCGGGCGTGAACGATCGTTGATCGGCGAGCCGCGAGGCGAGCGGGGCCGGAGGTAGGAATGCGTCGCGTCGTGGTTACCGGCCTCGGACTGGTTTCGCCGCTTGGCGCCGGCGCCGAATTGACGTGGAAGCACATTCTGGAGAGCAAGAGCGGCGCTGCTAGAATCGAGAAATTCGACGTCTCCGATCTTCCCTGCAAGATCGCCTGCCAGATCAAGCGCGGTGACGGCTCGAACGGCTCCTTCAACCCCGACAAGTGGATGGAGCCGAAAGAGCAGCGCAAGGTCGACGATTTCATCATCTACGCCATGGCCGCCGCGGGCCAGGCGCTCGAGGACGCCGGCTGGCATCCGAACGGCGAGGACGACAAGACCGACACCGGCGTGCTCATCGGCTCCGGCATCGGCGGCATCGAAGGCATCGCCGAAACTGCGATCGTGCTCAAGGATAGAGGGCCGCGCCGTGTATCGCCGTTCTTCATTCCCGGCCGGCTGATCAATCTCGCGTCCGGCTACGTCTCCATCGAGCACGGCTTGAAGGGTCCGAACCATTCGGTCGTCACCGCCTGCTCGACCGGCGCGCATGCGATCGGCGACGCCGCGCGGATGATCGCGCTTGGCGATGCCGAGGTGATGCTTGCCGGCGGCACCGAATCTCCGATCAACCGGCTTTCGGTGGCCGGCTTCTCCGCCTGCAAGGCGCTTTCGACCGCCTTCAACGACACGCCCGAGAAGGCCTCGCGGCCTTATGACAAGGACCGCGACGGCTTCGTCATGGGCGAGGGCGCGGGCGTTGTCGTGCTCGAAGAATATGAACACGCCAAGGCGCGCGGCGCGAAGATCTACGCCGAGCTCATCGGCTATGGCCTTTCGGGCGACGCCTATCACATTACGGCGCCCGCGCCGGACGGCAACGGGGCGCAACGGTGCATGACCATGGCGATCAAACGCGCCGGGATTGCGCCGGCCGAGATCGACTACATCAACGCCCACGGCACCTCGACCATGGCCGACGAAATCGAGCTCGCCGCCGTCGAGCGCGTGGTCGGCAACGCGGCCGGCCGCATCTCGATGTCTTCGACGAAATCCGCCATCGGCCACCTCCTCGGCGCCGCCGGCGCCGCGGAAGCAATCTTCTCGATTCTGGCGATCCGCGATCAGATCGCGCCGCCGACGATCAATCTCGACAATCCGTCGGTCGAAACCCCGATCGATCTTGTGCCGCATACGCCGCGCAAGCGCGAGATCAACACGGTGTTGTCGAACTCGTTCGGTTTCGGCGGCACCAACGCCTCGCTCGTGTTTCGCCGGGTGAACGGACGCTGACGCGTTTCGCGCTTTCGCCATAATTGCCGCTAGGTTGAGCGAAGCGCCAAGTCGACACTTCGCGGCAAAGCCTGTACCCATAGAGCAGGCGAGGCGCCCGTCGCGTTCGCAATCGGTCACCACGGAAATATGAACCCATGCCGGGGGATCAGCAGGAATCGCAAAGGCCGCGGAGTAGCGGTGAGTTCTATTCCGAGCAGCGGCCGATCGTGCAGCCGCGCAGCCCGCGCCAGGCGATTGTCCCCGACCGTTTGCCGCCGCCGCCCTCTCGGCGCGCGCGCAACCCGCTGGTGATGATCGGCAACGGGATCTTCACCGGGATTCTGCTTCTCATATTTGCAAGCGGTGGCGCGCTCTATTTCGGCCGCGCCAAGCTTATCGCGCCCGGACCGCTCGATCGCGAGCGCACCGTCGTCATCCAGCGCGGCCAGGGAATTCGCGATATCGCCGAAACCCTCAAGCGCGAAGGCATTATCGACCAGGTATTTCCCTTCGTCGCGGGGGCCGTGGTGTTGCGCATCACCGACGAGCTGAAGGCCGGCGAATATCTGGTCGAGCCGCATGCCAGCATGCGCGACGTGCTTGCCGCCATCGTCGAAGGGCGTTCGATCCTGCATCAGGTGACGATCCCCGAAGGCCTCACCAGCGAACAGATCGTCCAGCGCCTGCGCGATGCCGACGTGCTCACCGGCGATGTGGCCGAAATTCCGAAGGAGGGTACGCTTCTCCCCGAAACCTATAAGGTGACGCGCGGCACGACGCGCGATCAGGTTCTGCAGCGCATGGCCTTCTCGCAGCGCCGGCTGGTGCAGGAGATCTGGGACCATCGCGCGTCCGACCTGCCGTTGAAGAACATCGACGAGTTCGTCACGCTCGCTTCCATCGTCGAAAAGGAAACCGGCAAGACCGACGAGCGGCCGCGCGTCGCCGCCGTGTTCGTGAACCGGCTGAACAAACGCATGCGGCTGCAATCGGACCCGACCATCATCTACGGTCTGATGGGCGGCAAAGGGTCGCTCGGCCGCCCGCTGTTCCGCTCCGAGATGGAAGAGCCCAACCCTTACAATACTTATATCAACGACGGGCTTCCGCCCGGACCGATCGCCAATCCCGGCCGCGCGTCGCTGGAAGCGACCGCGCATCCCGCCCGCACCCGCGACCTTTATTTTGTCGCCGACGGCACCGGCGGCCACGTCTTCTCGGAGAATCTCGATCAGCACGCGAAGAACGTCGCGCGCTGGCGAGACATTGAAAAACAGCAGCCGGACAATCCGGCGACGCCCGTGGCGCAGCCGCCCGCCACGCAGCAGCCCGTCGTGCAGAACACGCCGGGCCAAACCGGGCCCCAGCCCGATCAGCCAGCGCAGGTGAAGCAGCCACCGGCCGCGTCGGCGCCGCTCACTTCGCCGCACACCGTGGTCCAGCCGAAAAAGAAAACCACGGCGAAGAAGCCAGCCAATACCGGGCAAACAGCCCAGACGCCTCCCACGACCCCCGCGCAAGGCGCGCCCACCCAGAAGCAATAGCCGCCTTGAGAGCCTCTGGCGGCGCGGCTAAGGTCCGCGCCGTCGCCCGAGGGTTTAGCTGGGATTTAGCTTCGCATGCCGCTCGCAAGCATGACCGGCTTCGCCCGTTCGCAGGGAACGGCCGGCGACTATCACTGGTCCTGGGAACTGAAATCCGTCAACGGCAAGGGCCTCGATCTCCGCCTTCGCCTGCCGCAAGGCTGGGACGCGATCGAAGTCCCGATCCGCGCCAATGCGGCGCGGCATCTTATGCGCGGCAACATTTCCGCGACGCTTTCCGTCGAGCGCAACGGCGCCTTGCCCGCCGTTCGCGTGAACGAGGACGTGCTCGCGGCGCTCCTCGAGACGATCCGCAAGGTCGCCAAGCGTGTCGACGCGAGCCCGCCGAGCCTCGATGGAATCCTCGGCCTCAAGGGCGTGATCGAAGTCGGGGAGGCGGAAGCAAGTGCCGACGAGCGGCGCGCGGCGGAAGCGGCGGTTGCCAAAGGCTTCGAGGCGGCGCTCTCCGATCTCGTCGGCGCGCGCCGGGACGAGGGGATCGCGCTCGCCCGCATCCTCGATGCGCGGCTTGTCGAAATCGCCCGGCTCACGGCGGCCGCGGAAGCTTCGCCCGCGCGCGCGCCCGAGGCGATCCGTGCGCGCCTTGCCGAACAGGTGAAATCGATCCTCGGCACCGGCGAGAAGCTCGATTCCGACCGCCTCTATCAGGAGGCGGTGCTGCTCGCGGCCAAGGCTGACGTGCGCGAGGAACTCGACCGCCTGAAGGCGCATGTCGAGGCGGCGCGGAAGCTCCTGGCCGAAGGCGGGCCGGTCGGCCGCAAGCTCGATTTTCTCGCGCAGGAATTGAACCGCGAATCGAATACGCTCTGCGCGAAATCGAACGATATTTCGCTCACCGCCATCGGGCTCGACCTCAAGAGCGCGGTCGATCAGTTCCGCGAGCAGGTGCAGAACCTCGAATGAAAAAGAAGCCGAAGAAATCCGGCAAATCGAATAGCGGCAAGCGTTCCCGTGCGCTCGCGCGCCGCGGGCTGATGCTGGTGCTGTCCTCGCCCTCGGGCGCGGGCAAGACGACGCTGTCGCATCTTTTGCTCGAGGCGGACAAAGCCATCGAGCTTTCGATTTCGGTCACCACGCGCCCGCGCCGGCCGGGCGAGGTCGGCGGCCGCCACTATCATTTCATTGACGCCGGCCGCTTCGCCGCGATGGCCAAGGGCGGCGACCTCCTGGAATGGGCGGAAGTGTTCGGCCACCGCTACGGCACCCCGCGCGCGCCGGTCGAACGCGCGCTTGCCGCAAGCCGAGATGTGCTCTTCGACATCGATTGGCAGGGCGCGAACAAGCTCCGGCGCAAGATCAGCGACGACCTCGTGACCGTTTTCGTCTTGCCGCCATCGGCAACGGAACTCGGCCGCCGGCTCAGGCGCCGCGCGCAGGATTCCGAATCCGTGATCCGCCGCCGCATGGCGGAAGCAGGCCGCGAGATGAGCCATTGGGCCGAATACGACTACGTGATCGTCAATTACGACCTCGAGCGGGCCTTCGGCGAGTTACGGGCGATTCTCGCCGCCGAACGGCTGAAGCGCGCGCGCCAGACGGGGCTCGCAGCCTTCGTGCGCGGACTTCAAGCAAAGCTTTAACTTGAAGCAAAGGCGCTAAGGCACGAGCACCATGCGGCCGACGGTCTTGCCGGCGGCGAGTTCTTCAAGTGCTGCTTGCGCTTCGGTGAGCGGCCGCGTGCGCACGGGGATCGGCGGCACGCGGCCCGCGCGTACGAGCGCGAGCATCGCCTTTGCCTCGGCGAGCGAGCCAACATAACTCCCGAGGATCGAAACGCCTTTGAGCGGAAAGGTCGGCACCGGAAGCTTCATCTCGCCGCCGATCAGACCCACGAGCACCAGCCTGCCCCCCTTGGTGAGCGAGCCGAAGCCGAGGCTTGCCGACTTCTCCGAGCCCACGAAGTCGATGGCGCCGAGGACCCCGCCATTGCTCGCCGCCATGATGCCCTTGCGCGAGGCCGGATCGTTCGGGTCGAACGCGGCGGCGGCGCCGTTCGCGAGCGCGTATTCGCGCTTCTTGGCGTCGATCTCGACCACGATCGGCGGCTGTTTCGACTTCGCCCGGATGAACGAGAACCCCATCATGCCGACGCCGCCGAGACCAATGATGAGCACCGGGAATTCTTCGGCGGCCGCGCCCAGCTTCTCCACCGCCGAATAGGCGGTGACGCCCGAGCACATATAGGTGCCGGCGAGCGGAGCGGGGATCGGGTCGTAGTCGAGAAGGTAACGCGGATGCGGCACCATCACGTGGCTCGCATAGCCGCCATCGACTTGAATGCCGATCTGCTGCGGCTTGAGGCACAAATGCTCCTCGCCGCGGGCGCAGAACGCGCAGGCGCCGCAGCCGATCCACGGATAGACGACGACCCGGCGGCCCGGCTTCGCGTCCTTGGCATCGGGACCCGCCGCCTCGATCGTGCCCTCGATTTCATGGCCGAGCGTGAAGGGAAGCGGCCGCCCGCCGGCGAGCTCCAGCTTGCGGCCGCCGCCGAGATCGAAATAGCCGTCGTGCAGATGGATGTCGGAATGGCAGACGCCGCAATGCCCCACGCGCACGAGCACTTCGCTGCCCTTGGGCGCCGGCACCTCGCCGACCGCTTCGCAGAGCGGAACGCCGTAGTCGTTGAACACCTCGCGCTTCATGCGGCTCATGATCGACCCCTCGGCGTCGGCGGATTTCACGCGACCTTAGCAAGCGCATTGGCGAGCGCAACGAAGCCGGCGACGTCGATTTCCTCGGCGCGCTTGGTCGGATCAATGCCTGCGCGCTGGAGCAACATGGCGGCATCGGTGCCGAGCGTACGCAGGCTCGCGCGCAGCATTTTCCGGCGCTGGCCGAAGGCAGCGGCCGTTACGCGCTCAAGCATCGCCTGATCGCACGCGAGCGGCGCCGCGCGCGGTACGAGCCGAACGACCGAGGAGGTTACCTTCGGCGGCGGCACGAAGGCCGACGGATTCACATCGAAGAGAATCCGCGCCTCGGTCCGCCAGCCTGCGAGCACGCTCAGGCGGCCGTAGCTTTCGCCGCCGGCCCTGGCCACGATCCGTTCGGCGACTTCGCGCTGGAACATCAAAACCAGCGAGTCGTAGAAAGGCGGCCACGGTTCGACGGAAAGCCAGCGCACAAGCAATGCGGTCGCGATGTTGTAAGGAAGGTTCGCGACGATGCGTGCCGGCCCCGCGCCGAGATGGATTGAAGGATCGAACGCGAGCGCATCGCCCTCGATCACCGCGAGCCGCCCGGCCTCGCGGTCGGCGAGCTCCTGCAGGGCCGCGATGCAACGTTGATCGCGCTCGATCGCGATCAACTGTTTTGCGCCGGCGGCAAGCAGCGCGCGGGTGAGGCCGCCCGGACCCGGCCCCACTTCGATCACCGTCACGCCTGCAAGCGGCCCCGCCGCGCGCGCAATGCGGGCGGTCAGGTTGAGATCGAAGAGGAAATTTTGCCCCAGCGATTTCTTCGCCCTGAGCTCGAAGCGGCGGACGACCTCGCTTAGCGGCGGCAGCGTATCGTTCATTTTGCCGCGACGGTGGCCTCCGCCGTGGCGAGACGTTCGGCGAGTTTCAACGCCGCGAGCAGGCTCGCGGGATTGGCGCGGCCGCTGCCGGCGATATCGAACGCCGTGCCGTGGTCGGGCGAAGTGCGGACGAAGGGAAGCCCGAGCGTGACGTTGACCGCGCGGTCGAAGGCAATGGTCTTGATCGGGGCGAGCACCTGATCGTGATACATGCCGATCACCGCATCAAAGCGTTTACGCGCCTCCGGATGGAAGAGCGTGTCGGCGGGATGCGGTCCGCTCGCTTCGATCCCTTCCTTCGAGAGCCGCCCGATCGCGGGGGAAATGATCTCGATCTCTTCCCGGCCGAGACTTCCGCCTTCGCCGGCATGGGGATTGAGGCCGCACACGGCAAGGCGCGGGCGGGCGACGCCAAAGCGCCGCGCGAGCTCGCGCGCGACGATCCGGCCCGTCTCGACGATGAGATCGGCGGAAAGAAGCGCGGGCACGTCCTTCAGCGGCACATGAATGGTCGCGGGCACGACCGCGAGCTCCTCGCACCAGAGCATCATCACCGGCCGCGGCGCGGCCTTGCCGTCTTTTGCCGCGAGCCGCGCGAGATATTCGGTGTGGCCCGGAAATTCGAAGCCGGCCGCGTAGAGCACGGATTTCGAGATCGGATTGGTGACGAGGGCCGCGGCCTTCCCCGTCTCCACGAGCTTGACCGCGCGTTCGATCGCAGCGCGGACGGAAGCGGCGCTTGTCCGGTCGGGCTTGCCGGGGGCCGCGGTCGCGGCGACGCCGGTGGAAAGCACCGGCAGGGCGTTCGCAAAGCGCGACGCGGCCGTATCCGCCTCGCATTCAACGAGCGGGACATCGAGCGAAAGCAAGCGCGCGCGGCTCGCAAGCAGCGCGGGATCGCCGACGGCGACGAAAGCGGGGACACCGAGCGACTTGCGCCTCGCCCAAAGCGCCAGCGTCAGCTCCGGCCCGATACCGGCGGGCTCTCCGAGGGTCAGCGCGAGCGGGCGCATGGCGCGCTCAGCGATACTCGATGATCGACTGCTTCCTGTAGTAGTCGAGCATGATTTTTTCCTGCTCGGCTACGCGCTTGCCGAGCAACTCTTCCTTGAACTCGCGCCGCGAGGAAACGTCGGCGGTGATTTCCTTGCGGCTGCATACGGCAACGACCTGGATCCCCGTGGCGATGACTTCCGGCGGCGTCATTTTGCCGTCGGGCGTCTTGTCGAGCAGTTGCTTGTATTGCACGCCGATATCGCTCGAGAGGCGGCTTATGGGCTCCTTGATGACCACGTCGGGGAGCTGGCGCGCGAGGTCGAGATCCTGCTCGCAGTTGTTGAAACGGTTGCGCAGGTTTTCCGCCTCCTTCGTGCGCGCCGCCCGTATCGGTTCGGGAGAATTGCGCGGGACGACGAGCACGATCTGCTGCAGGGCGTATTGCGTCGCCGTGGTCTGCGGCGGTTCGCCATGCGCCATCAGGATCGCCACGAGGTCGGCGTCGCGCACCTGAAAGACGCCTGGCGCGCGTTGCTCGAGCACTTGCCGCCAGCCAAGCTCGGCGCGCAGCCGCTGCTTGAAGCGAGGCATGTCGATGCCCTCGCGGGTCAGCGCTTCGGCGAATTCGGCCGACTTGCGGCCCACGCGCTGGGCCATTCCGGCGAACACCTTGTCGACCTGCGCATCGGTGACGTCGATCTTCATATTGCTCGTTTGTTGCAGCTTGATCTTCTCGTTGATGAGCTCCTCGAGCGCGTCTTGCCGCGTTTGCGGTTTGTGCGTCATGAGTTCGGACAGGCGCATGCGCTGGGCGACGTCGATGGCGGTAATGGGATCGCCGTTGACGAGGGCGGCGACCTGTCCGCCGCTGGGGGTAAGGGAAGGGGCGGCCTGCGCAAGGGCGGCAGCAAGGATGCCGGCGGCGAATAACGCGGCGAAAGCGAGGCCCTGTCTGCGCGCGTGGATTTTCGCCCGGTGAATGTCTCGCATGCTCATTGACCGCGCTGGTTGGCGTTTCCGGTCCTTTATCTCGTTCCCAGACATGCAAAAACCTTATGGCTGCAATGGGACAACCACTCAGTTCGGCGTCGTCATCACGCTCGTGCCGGCGGTCGGCCCCAGCGTGGTGATGCCGGTGGGCGTGTCGGGGCTCGAGAGCGTCCGCAGATTGATGCGTGCCATGAACCGGTGATCCGGTTTCTGAATGAGGAAGTTCGTGTCGTCGTAGGTGTAGGTGGCCATGAGCGCGAAGCACTCGTCAAGATAGTTGACCCCGACCGTGTAGAGATCGGTGTGGTTGAGGTCGAGATCGTAGCGGATGCCGCCGGTCACGCTCCAGTGCTTGTCGAAATTATAGGCGGCGGTCTGATAGATGCCCTCGCGGCGGGTGAGGAAGCCGATCAGGGGCTGCGCCTGATAACTCGCGAAGGTCGTCGTCAGCTTCAGGCGGTCCCAGATCGTCGTGGCTTCCGCCTCGAAGCGGTTGAGCGCGAAGGTGTCGCGATCGAACAGATAGCGGGTCGTGAACGACAGGTTGTTGGTCGGCTGATAGTAAAGGCGCGCGACGTAGTCGGAGACGTTGTGATCAAGCCCGGATTCGAGGCCGATATTGGTCGCGTCGGTGACGGAGAACGAGTTCAGTCCCGCCAGCTGATAGGACTGCCCGAACATGGCGTTGATGGTGCCGAAGCGGTTGATGTTCATCGTGTACTGCACGCCGACATTGGCGCGCGTGCCGCCCTCGACGCGGTCGAAGCCGGAATATTTGTCGATGGCAAAGAGGTTCGCGTCGCTGAAGACGAGGCTCTGCGAATCCTCGTTGGGGAACTTGCCGATCTGGGTTTCGTTCGGCCGCACGATCACTTGCGCGATCGGCTCGAGCGTTTGCGTGCCCCACTCGTGCACCGAGATGAACGGCCAGCGCGTCTCAAGGCCGATGGCGGGCATCGCGCGCACCAGCGAATCGCCGCCGGTGGGCATGAACAGCGATGTAACGCCGTTGGCATTGCTGATATTGGCGTAGGCCGCGTCGGTGCGAAGCCGCACGAAGGGCGTGAACATCATGCCGATGCTGTTGGTGATTGTCCGCTTCCAGTCGAGCTGGAAAGTCCCCCGCGTATAGTCGCCCGGCGCGCCGCGCATGACGCAATTTGTCGGATTGGTTTTGCCGAGAACGATGGCGCGGCTGTCGCAGAAGTCGCTGTTGAGCGCCGCCTGGTTGATGGCGTCGAACTCCGCCTCCTGCCGCGACAGGCTCGCGAAGTTCATGGTGAAGCCGAGTTCGCCGCCGAGAACGGGCTGGCCATAGATGTAGTTGTAATCCAGCACCGGATGGATGACCGGCTGCTCGTTGTTGCGGTCGAGTTCCGACATGCCGAGGAAGCTCATGCCGCGCATGTCGAAGTAGCTGCGGTCGCCCTGGCCGACGAGGTAAAGCTGCGAGACCTTTTCGTTCGCGTGCTCCTGGGTGAGCGTGTTGTAGTCATTGAGATACGTGCGATCGGTCGTGAGCACGCCGTCCCAGCCCCATACCCATTGTTTGTTGATGTCGAACTGGCCGGTGCTTTCGATCGCGCCGCGGTTCGTCCGCGTGCCGGCGCCGGCGGTGCCGCCGGTGAGGTTGATCGCGGTCGAGGTGGGCGAAAGATTGAAGGCGCCGGGATCGGACTGAATGATGCCCGAGGCCTTGACCGTGAAGGCGCCGGTCAGGAACCGCTGCCGGTACTCGATCTTGCCCAATACGCCCTGATTGGTGAGCGGCACCGCTGCGAAGGTGATATCCTTATCCGGCGCGATCGCCCAGAAATAGGGCTCCTCCACGCCGACGCCGAGCTTGCTGCTGGAAAAGGCGTGCGGCACTAGGAAACCCGACTGCCGTTTCACGGTCGGATCGGGGTGCCAGAACATCGGGATGTTGAGGACCGGCTGGCCGAAAATCTCGAACACCGCGTTTTCGTAATAGATGATCCGCTCGTCTTCCTTGTGAATGATGCGCTGCGCCTTCACCTGCCACAGCGGCGGCTTCGTCGGGTCGTCCTTGCAGGCCTGACACGCGGTGTAGATGCCGCTCTGGAACACGGTGGTGTTGCCGTTGGTGCGGTCGGCGCGGGCGGCGGCGAAGTGGGTCTTTTGCGGCGTCTCGATCAAGAGCGAGTTGGCGAATCCTTCTTTGAAATCCTTGTCGAGCTCGATGACCTCGCCGTAAAGAACCTTGCCGTCTTTCGTCCTGTAGCGGACGTTGCCTTGCGCGTGCAGGCGGTTGGTGTTGCGGTCGAAGGTTACGCGGTCGGCTTCCAGCACCGCGCCCTCGTAGTAGATCTGCACGTGGCCGACGGCGGAGACGAGATTCTCGTGATAATTGTGGACGAGCTCGTCGGCGTTGACGAGCATGCTGGCTTTCGGATCGTGCTTGGTGCTTTGCACGGCTCCTTTCAGGAGCGTCGGCTTTTCTCCGCTTTTCTTTTGCGGCGTCTGATCGGGCTTCTTCTGCGGCGTCTGGTCCAATTGCGCGTTCTGCGTCGGCTGATCCGATTGCGCGCGCGCGGGGATCGCGAGCGCGACAAAAAGCGCAGCCAACAGGGCATGCGCAAGCGCAATCGCGCACGCGCGCGGCATGCGATGCCGAGGCCGGACGTGATCCAACAGAACGCTCATCCGTCCTCTTGCTGCAACAAGATCCACGAACCCATCGTCGCGCCCAGAACAACGGGCAGCCATC
>Ga0209060_10000339_pt1 | contig 95751 bp, 83 predicted proteins | sample Coa_R1_8_FD_187155 | JGI IMG/M metagenome (GOLD analysis project Ga0209060, IMG submission 187155) | Surface soil microbial communities from Centralia Pennsylvania, which are recovering from an underground coalmine fire - Coalmine... | ecosystem: Environmental > Terrestrial > Soil >... | reverse complement strand
GGCTGTCTATCTTCTTTGCCGGAAGATATCCGCTTTCAAAAGCGGGATGGTTGCATCGCTCCTTGTCCTTGCTCTCGCGGGCTTCATTGCAATCAACGTGGCGTCGAAGGCGGGCCTTTTGGCGTGGTTGGACTCTCTGCCACCTTACCTCAAGCCTTTGGACGCGGGGTTATCGGCGATCACCATGGCTGGCCTGCTTGCCTCGATGATTTTGACCGGTGATGGGATTGCGTCATCCCTTCGGCAAAAATTGAGTTGGGCAACCATTGGAGCGGTAATCTTCTTTGTTCTTGGATGGTTCCTAAGGCCATTGGGAATCTCGAAGATTCGTGGGACTCCCACTTGGTGCTTGTATTGCATGTCGGCCAGTCTGGTCGTCGTTGTCTTGCTCTACTGGTTCGCGGACGTACGGCGCGGATTGCTCTGGACCGGCTTCGCCAGGATCGTAGGCGCGAACGCGCTCCTTGCCTATTTTCTGCCGTACACCGCCTACCTTATCGCGCAACTCGGATGGTTAACCGCCGATGGATCGTCCGGCTGGCTCGGAATTGGCAAATCGATGTTCTTCACCAGCCTCATTCTGGCGGCGGTGCTCTTGCTCAACCGCTGCAAGATCGGTTTGCGCGTGTAGGATTTACTATCGTAACCTCGCGCTAACTGTGGCATTCACAAGGGGTTACCGCTTGCGCAATAACGTTCACAAGCCCTGTACGTCTATAAAAGACCAAGGAGGATCGTCTTCCATGAAACGGCGACTCATCAGTATTTTTATTTTGGCTCTTCCCATGCTTGTTCAAACAATGTTCGCCCAGGATAAGAAGCCAACGAATCTGCGCGAATTGCTGCTTGCAGAGCTGCGCTCCACCCATACCAATGCCGAGTGGTTTGTGCCCGCCAACGTTGCGGTCAAGGGATTGACCGCTGAGCAAGCAAGCTGGACCGACGGCAAGGGGAACCATTCCGTTGGCCAACTTGCCTATCATCTGGTGTTTTGGAACAAACAGAATCTGGCGCGTCTGAAAGGCGAAAAGCCCGACGCCTTCAACGGCAAAAACGACGAGACGTTCGACAAGTTCGATAGCAAGAGGTGGAGCGATACCGTGCGGCAACTCGATGAAGTGTTAACAGAGATGGAACATTGGGTTGAAACTGTCGATGAGGCGAAGCTGAAGGAATCCGCGCAGACCCTCACCCACATCAGCACGCACAACGCCTATCACATCGGCCAGATCATCTACGTCCGGAAGGAGCAAGGCTCCTGGGATCCAAAGAACGGCGTGAACTAAGAGAGCACAAACAAATTGCCCCCTTGATCTTGAGGCGAAGGAACACTTCGCCTCAAAGACGAGCGTAAGGTTCTACTCAGCGTATGGGTGAAGACTTGCATCGCGCGATCCTCTGATCAAAACTCCTTTAAGGAGTAGCTGGTGCTTCGCCCGCCTTCCGAACTGCGTACGAGCACACCCTTCTCGACCAGATAGGCGATGTCTCTTAGGGCCGTGTCTTGGGAAGACTTGGTGAGTTTGGCGTACTTCGTGGTCGTCAGCTTTCCTTCAAATCCATCAAGAAGCTTGTTAAGAACGAGTTTCTGGCGGGGATGAAGCGCTACATCGCGAATGCTCTCCCAAAATTTCGATTTGGCGAGAACTCCTTTGAGGGCGGTCTGGGCTCCTTCGATCGAGCGGCCGAGGCAGGCGAGGAACCATTCCATCCACGGGGTGATGTCCAAGCCACCTTTCTGTGTGCGTTCGAGAATTTGATAATAAGCATTGCGCTCCCGTTGGATTTGCGCCGACATGCTGTAGAAGCGCTGAGGGCCTTTCTCCGAGCGCGCGAGAGCCATGTCGGCAATAGCCCTGGCAATGCGGCCATTGCCGTCGTCGAATGGGTGGATGGTAACAAACCACAGGTGCGCGGCGGCGGCTTTCACGACGAGATCGATTTCATCGTTGGCGTTGAACCAGTGGAGGAATCGATTCATTTCCTTGCGGAGACGCGCCGCTGGCGGCGCCTCGAAATGGACCCGCTCTTTGCCTATGGGTCCGGAAACGACTCGCATCGGCCCATCGTAATCGTCACGCCATGCTCCCGTCTTGATTTTGCGCATGCCGCTGCGCCCTGGCGGAAAAAGTGATCCCTGCCACCCAAACAAGCGATCCGCAGTGAGAGGCTCGCCGTAGTGGCGTGTGGCGTCAAGCATCATTTCGACAACGCCTTCGACTTTGCGGTCGGCGGGCGTGAGCGCGCCAATCTCGATTCCGAGCCGTTGAGCAATGGAAGACCGCACTTGTTCGGCATCGAATCTTTCACCCTCAATTTCGCTGGTTTTCAGGACATCGGCGGTTAAGGTTTGTAAGACTGCTTCCTGCTGGAGGTTAAACCCGATGGCTCCCATGTGGCCGATGAGCAGACCTTGGTGGTGGCGGACATCGGCGAGAGTCATAGCCAGAGCATGATTATCCCAGCGAAGATTAGGCCAATCGGCCAATTCGTGGATGTATAATCTCCGCATTTCCTGCGGAGATTATACATCCTATTCTCCGCAGGAAATCCGGACTTGCTCCCTATTTCCCGAAAGCCCGACGGCAGCGAAAAGGGAACCATGAATACATTTTTCAAACGTACTTCTACCGCCGAGGGAAAACATGTTGTCCAGAATCAAGAAGCGTCGCCAAGCCAGCCGACAGGCCATGAGGAGGCTCTTACAGGAATTGGTATCTGAAACGATGAATACATATGAAGCTTACCGCGTGCTTTACGGAGTCTGGTGCGGCAACAACGCGGCAGTACAGGAATTGCGCCCGCTTTTTCACATGCCCGGCATCGAGCCCGATGGATGTTTCTCGGTAACGGAAGACTTCAAGCGGCAAGCGAAATCGATTGCTGGTGAGATATTGTCCAACCTGGAAGATTGATATGCTGCGTCGGGCATGAATGTCTTTGTTGCTTCGGAATCCCGGTTCAAACCTTCAGCTTACATGGTTGCAACCGCACGAGCCATTTGGCGAGGGTAAGCTGTTGGCGCCTGCTCAAGGCTTGTATTTCCTTTTCTGCGATTTCTGAGATGAAGGCTTCTTTTCGAGGAGTGGTCTTCCGATATCGTCGCTTACTGCCGCTTTTCTGTAGGCACCTCATCGACTTGCGGCAGGATGCGGATGTCCACCGAGAATTTCTTGTAATCGTGGAATGTTTGTTCGGTTTCGCCGGGCACCTTCGATAGCAGCATCTTCGCCGTATATTTGAGCAGGAAATGCGCGGGCACGTAGGTTCCGTCTGCCATTTTCTGCCAGGAAAGGTCCATGGAAGAGCCCTTATCGACGTGGGCGCCATCGCTCACGTAAGTCCTTTGCACATGCACGGGAAAGCTGTCAGTCTTGTCGACCCACAAATGGATGGTCGTATGCATTGCGTCTTTTTCCTGCTCGGTCTTTGGCTTGGCATCGGCTTTGGGCGTCATCGTCATCTTGACCAATGTGTGCCCGTTTTCCGTTTCCTCGCCGTCGATCGAAGGCGAAAACAAACTTCCTAAATCGGCGATGGGCGTGCCGACCTGAAAATGCTGGTTGAAAAAATGTCCTCGTTTCTGCTCCAGAGACATTTTGCGCCGTTCGGCAACGGTCTCCTCGTATCGTTTTTCTTCTTTCTCTGCGGCCTTTCCGCTGAGCGCCTTCCCGTTGGCTTCAATCTGCCGCCGGTATGGAAGTCCTTCTACAAAGATCGTCTCGTATTTGGCCGTATCCCGGGTTTTCACCTCTCCCTTGTCGTCGTAGTTCACGCTCGCAAAGTCTTCCAGAAAGGTGTAGTTGTTCTTTTTCAGGTCGTTCTGGCGGATGCCTGCGGCCACGCGCATCCAGAATGCCTCGGCATTTTCAGGCGTGGGATTGTTGCCTTGAGTAACGCGAAATTGGGGCGACACAAGAAAGATCGAAATGGCGATCCAGTGGAGAATGAGCATTTGCAGAGGACTCCTTTCCTGCAACTCTCATAAGAGACGTTCAGCCGTAGAGAACTTTACGGTCGCCTTTGACAATTCGTCCGATCAGGTAGCTTTTTTCGCCTGCACGCTCCACCATGCTTTGTACCCGCTTGAACTTCTTCGCGGAGACAACCAGGATCATGCCGATTCCCATGTTGAAGGTGCGCATCATATCGGCCTGCGGGACATTGCCGATCTTTTGCATGTGGGAAAAGATTGGAAGGATGGGCCACGTGCCCATTTCAACCAGGGCCGCCGTGCCTTTGGGTAGAATCCGGGGAAGGTTGTCGGTGATGCCGCCGCCGGTAATATGCGCCATGCCATTGACCAGTTCGCCATCGATCGTACGGCGGAGAATGGGCCAATAGCTTTTATGGGTGCGCATTAACTCATTGCCGGCCTTGCTCTTGATCTCGGTAACGTAGGTATCCGGGGTATAGCCGGCGATCTCAAAGAAGAGTTTGCGAGCCAGGGAGTATCCGTTGGTGTGGAGGCCGTTCGAGGGCAGGCCCACCAGCACGTCGCCGATTTCGATCTTGTCGCCGGTAACGATCTTTTTCTTGTCCACCACGCCCACAATAAAGCCGGCCAGATCGTATTCGCCTTTGGGATAAAATCCGGGCATCTCGGCGGTCTCGCCGCCGATCAGAGCGCAGCCATTGTGCTTGCACGCCTCGGCCATCCCCTCAACCACCTTTTCGGCAATCGCCGGATCGAGGGTTCCTGTAGCGAGGTAGTCCATGAAAAAGAGCGGTGTCGCTCCCTGCACGGCGATGTCGTTCACACAATGGTTCACCAGGTCGGCGCCCACCGTCTGATGCAGGTCCATCATGAACGCGACTTTCAGCTTGGTTCCAACACCATCGACACTGGAAACCAGCACCGGTTCCTTGAATTTCTCCTGATCAATGGCAAAAAGGCCCCCGAAGCCGCCAATGTCGCCGACCACGCCTTTGGTGAAGGTGCGGTGGGCGAGATACTTGATGCGCTGCTTGGCGCGGTCCGCACGGCTTATATCGACGCCGCTGTCGGCGTAGGTGACGGTTTTAGCCTTTGAGCTTGAACTCTTGGGAAGCATCGGCATGGAGTGACGGTGAGAACCAATTGTAGCACCTGAAGCGCCTAAGACCCGTCTACACCGAGGGCAGGTCCGCCAACTGTAGAGACGGGCCGTAACCCGGAGCAAAGCAAACCGCCTAATGCCCACAAGCGCGGTATTCACTCCTATTGCTTTCCCATAGCAGGCATGCTACTGTTCCTATGGCTAGACAATAGGACAACTTAACCAGAGGAACTTCATGAGCGACAAAGCTGAAGTATGGCAAGGCACGCTCGCATTGATGATTCTGAAGACCATTGAAGCCATGGGCCCGCTGCACGGATACGGCATCGCGCGGCGCATCGAGCAAACCAGCGGCAACCTTCTCACCTTAAATTATGGAACGATTTATCCGGCCTTGCTCAAGCTCGAGCAGGAAGGGGCCATCGACTCCGAATGGGGTGCTTCAGAGAACAATCGCAAAGCCAAGTTCTACCGGCTGACCCGGGCCGGAAAGAAGCAATTGGAAAAAGAAGCTCGTAGCTGGGAACAAGCGACCACAATTCTGGCGCGGTTCTTCGCTCCCACGGAGGACCTGGCATGAAGCTGCTGCGTTGTTGGATGCTTAGGGTGGCCGGACTCTTCCGTAAGAACCGGCAGGACCGGGAATTTGCCGCCGAACTGGAGAGCCATCTTCAGATGCATACCGAGGATAATCTCCGAAACGGAATGGGTCCCGAGCAGGCGCGCCGCGAGGCCATGCTGCAACTCGGCGGCCTGGAATCGACCAGGGAGGCCTACCGCGAGCGGGGTTCGGTCCCCTGGATTGAGCACCTGGTGCAGGATGTTCGTTTCACGTTGCGGCAGTGGAGGAAAAGCCCCGGCTTTGCCTTCACCGCGGTCCTGATTCTGTCATTGGGTATTTGCGCCAGCGTCTCGATTTTTGGCTTTGTGGACGCGGCGCTGATCAAGCCGCTGCCTTACCAGGATACGGCACGGCTGGTTGGGGTATTCGAAAGCATTCCCCTTTTCTCAAACTCCAATCTTTCCTACCTCGACTATGTCGACTGGAAGAAGCTGAATAAGAGTTTTACCTCTCTCGACGTGTACAGTGGTCGAGCTTTGCTTCTGAAGACTCCCACAGGGACCGAAGCGCCCGTGAGTGCGGTGGTCAGTGCCGGTTTTTTCCGCACCCTTGGCGTGAAGCCCATCCTTGGGCGGGATTTCAATCCCGGCGAGGACTCGGCAGGAGCCGCGCCGGTGGTGATGCTTAGCTACGCCGCATGGCAGAAACGTTACGGCGGAAGGTCTGACGTAATCGGCCAGACCATGACCATCAACGGCGCGACCACTACCATCGTCGGCGTGTTGCCGCGTGCCTTTCATTTTGCTCCGGTGGACTCCGCGGAGCTGTGGAAGACAGTCGATCCAACCGGACAATGCGAATCCAGGCGTAGCTGCCACAGCCTATTTGGCGTAGCCAGGCTCAAGGATGGCGTTACCCTCCACGCTGCCTTGGCGGATGTGACTCTCATCGCAAAGCAACTGGAGAGCCAATACCCGGACAGCAATCGCGGCCAGGGAGCCGATGTTTCTCCACTGACCGACGTGATCGTTGGAGACGTGCGCCCGATCCTGCTGGTATTGCTCGGTGGATCCGGACTCTTGCTGCTGATCGCCTGCGTGAACGTGGTGAGCCTCCTGCTGGTGCGTTCGGAAGGTCGCAAGCGTGAGATCGCCGTGCGTAGCGCGCTGGGAGCATCCGCTGCGCGGTTGGCGCGGCAGTTTCTGGCAGAAGGCTTGGTGATGGCCGGGATGGGAGGACTACTCGGGATCGCTGCCGCGCATTGGGCAATGCGGCTCCTGACCATGTTGATCCCTGAGGGCATGCTCTCCGGCATGCCATACCTGCAGGATCTTGGCTTGAATGCCCGAGTCATATCGGCGGCCGGTATCATCGCACTTCTTGCCGCTGGGCTTTTCTGCGCGATTCCAGCGTGGCGCTCCGCTAGCGACCTCCGCGAGGGCATGGCGGAAGGTGGACGAGCGTCGGCGGGAACAGCGTGGCGGCGGCTTGGCTCCAGGTTGGTGGTAGTGGAGCTAACAACCGCCGTAGTGCTTCTGGCTGGAGCAGGCTTGCTCGGCAGGAGCCTCTATCGTTTGCTTCATGTGGATCTTGGCATCGTTCCGGAACACCTGGCGATCACGAATATTGCCGCACCCATGACCAAATATAAGACGGATGAGCTAACCGTGGCGCTAGGGCGGAGGGTGACCGAGCGCATCGCGAGCCTTCCCGGCGTTCAGGCCGCCAGCATCGCCTCGATGGGTATTCCGCTGGGCGGTAACGGAAACACAACGTGGGTGAGGTTTGTGGGGCGCCCTTTCAACGGTGAACACAACGAAGTTCCGTTCCGCGAGGTTAGTTCCGGCTATTTCAATACGCTGCACGCAAAGTTGCTGCGCGGCCGGTACTTTACCGATGCCGAGGATTCGACGAAACCGCCCGTCACGGTCGTCAATCAAGCATTTGCGAAGCGTTACTTCCCCGGTGAAGACCCCATTGGAAAGAGGTACGGCAATATTCAATTGGAACCGAAATCGATCACTGAGATTGTCGGGGTAGTTGAGGATATCCGCGAGGGTCCCCTCGATCAGGAGATCGTGCCGGCCATCTATACCCCCTTCAACCAAAATCCCGAGCAGTACTTTACGGTCGTGGCTCGTACTTCACAGGCCGAGCAGACGGTGCTTCCCGCGCTCGCGGAAGCAATTCATGGAATCGATTCGGAACTGGTGACCGGCTATCAGACGACAATGATGGACCGCATTCGCCAGTCGCCATCCGCTTATATGCATCGCACTTCCGCGTGGTTGGTCGGTGGGTTTGCAGCGCTGGCGCTGCTCCTCGGAGTTGTGGGCCTCTATGGGGTGATTGCTTATTCGGTGGGCCAAAGGACGCGCGAGATAGGCGTGCGCATGGCTCTGGGGGCTGAGAGGCGTTCTGTCTATCAGATGATTCTGAAGGAGGCAGGAAGGCTGATCGCGATTGGAGTCCTGGCGGGCTTGGTATGTTCGGTCGCCGTCGCACAACTGATGAGCAAGCTTCTCTTCGGCATCCGCTCCTGGGATGCACCCACCTTGCTTGCCGTCGCAGGCTTACTGGCCTTGGCCGCGCTGCTGGCGAGTTACGTGCCCGCCCGACGCGCCGCATCGATCAATCCGATGGAAGCATTGCGCACTGAGTAGAGGGTAGAGAATAGAGGATGATAAGCAAAAGGGTGGAAGCTCGAAAACCTTCCACCCCAATCTTTCAAACGGTTCGGATGAGAATCTTTAAATAGCTCGCAGCTCCAGAAAGCTTACATTCCGTCGTAGTTCGGACCGCCTCCGCCCTCGGGCGGCACCCAGGTGATGATCTCGTAAGGGTCCATGATGTCGCAGGTCTTGCAGTGAACGCAGTTAGACGGATTCAGATGAATCTCTTTGCCGCTTAATGACTCAGTCGATTCCACCATCTCGTACACATTTGCGGGGCAGAAGTTCTGGCAGGGATTTCCAAACTCCTTGACGCAGCGTGTATTGCAAATGTCAGTATCGTGAATCACCAGATGCGATGGCTGATCTTCCTCGTGCTTGGTGCCCGAGTGGTAGAGATCGGTCAGCTTGTCGAAGGTGATTTTGCCGTCGCCTTTGGCTTTTCCGAGAAGCTGCGTGCGGTTGCCGCCATCCGCCGGTAACTGGTCTAGGTGCTGCATTCGCTGGTGGCCCGGATGCGATGGATAGACTTCGTGCAGGCCGCGGCCTCCGGTCACCATTTGCAATGCAGTGTTGAACAGTCCCGGAATCAGGCCGTTGTTATAGCCTTGATGGAAGTTGCGCACCTCATAAAGCTCGTCGCGTATCCAGCTTGCATCCACCTTGTAGCGAAACTGCTTGAGCCGGTCCTGGCTGAAGTTACTCTCCAGCAGGGCCTCGAAAGCGGTTTCGGCGGCTAGCATCCCGCTCTTGATGGCGAGATGAATCCCCTTCAGGCGCTGCGAGTTCACGAAACCGGCGGAATCGCCCACTAGCATCCATCCATTGCCGGCAAGTTGGGGCAAGGAATACCATCCGCCATACGGCATGGTCTTCGCGCCGTAGCGGACCATCTTGCCGCCTTCCAGAAAATGTGCGATGAGCGGATGGGCTTTGAATGTCTGCAAAGCATGCTGTGGATCGATTCTTGGATCCGCATACTCCAAGCTGGTCACATAGCCCATGGAAACCAGGTTGTCTTTGGAACCATAGATCCACGATCCGCCAAACTCCTTCGTGGTCAGGGGCCAGCCCAGCGTGAGAATGACCTCTCCTTTGCGGATGCGCCCGGAGGGAACCTCCCACAACTCTTTCACGCCGACGCCATAAACCTGGGGATTGCGGTTCTTGTCGAGATCCAGTTTGGCGATAAGCTCCTTGGTGAGCGATCCGCGGGTGCCTTCGGCAAGAATCGTAATCTTGGATTTCAGATCGTATCCTGGCTCGAAATTCGATTTTTGCTCGTTGCGCTTGTCAATGCCCTTGTCGTCGGTGCGAACGCCCAGCACCCGATCCCCTTCAAAGAGCAATTCCGATCCGGCAAATCCCGTGAACACGGTGATGCCGGTCTGCTCTACCTTTTCGCCAAGCCACTTTACAAAGCGGTTGATCGAGATCACATAGTTGCCGTGATCCTGCATGGGCGGAGGCATGAGCGGGGCGCGGAAGGAGCTGTTCTTGGTGAGGAAATAAAAGCTTTCACGATCCACCTGCGCATCGACCGGAGCTTCGTTCTGCCAGCCGGGGAGGAGCTCATCCATGGAGCGAGGATCGAGGACCGCGCCGGAGAGGCAATGCTGTCCGATTTCGCGGGCCTTCTCCAGCACGTAGATGTTTTCCTTGGTCATCTGCGCTTCGGGATGGCGATGATTGTGGTCGTCGATTAACTGAGAGAGCCGTAGGGCGCATGCCATCCCCGAGGGGCCGCCGCCGACAATGACTACATCGGCTTCCATTTGTGGACGGTCAATTCCTTCAATCTGCTTGCGAAAGTAGATCATTTTGTTTGACTGTACCTGGACCTTTTCTCGGAGCGGGAATCCCGGAATGGACTGCCGCATTTTTCCAGCGTGGTTCTATCCCGCAAATCGAAGAAATCCAAATCGCCGCGCGGCTGTTCCTCTTCCAAAAACAAGCCGCAAAAAACACCAATCGGCAAGAGATAGAAACGCTGAAAACGCTTTGCAGACACCTCAGCCCGCAATCTGAAAGTTTACAACCGGCGGCTTACGCCTGGACTTATCAGGCTCCGGCCTTGGCTTTCTTGACCTCTTCGGTAAGCGCCGGAATAATTTCGAACAGGTTGCCAACGACACCGAAGTCGGCAATTTCAAAAATAGGAGCTTCGGCATCCTTGTTGACCGCGATGATCGTGCGAGCGCCCTTCATGCCCACGATGTGCTGAATGGCTCCGCTGATGCCCACGGCAAGATACAGCTTGGGAGCCACGGTCTGGCCCGAGCTTCCGATCTGGCGATCCATGGGGAGCCAGCCAGAGTCGCAGATGGGGCGCGACGCGGCAATCTCGCCGCCCAACGCATCCGCAAGCTGCTTGGCAAGGTCGATGTTCTTCTGCTCTTTGATGCCGCGGCCCACGGAGACAATGATCTCCGCCTGAGTGAGATCGACCGCCTGTTTGGCCTCTTTGAACGGGGCTTCGGGATGGGTGCGGATGACCTTGTCGCCGATCTCGGCATTCACGGTTTCAACCGGCGCAGCCGAGGCTCCAGCCGCCGCTTGATCGCCGCGAAACGCGCCCGACTGGAAGGTCGCAAAATGGGGCGCTGGTCCGGTGAAAGAAACATCGGCGGCAAATTTGCCTTGGAACATCTGTCGCGTGAACAGAAGCTTGTCGCCTTCTTTGCGGAACCCGATTGCATCGCTGATCAGGGTGCTGCCTAGCGACGTGGTAAGCTGCGGCGCAAAGTCGCGCACCTGGTAGGTATGGGGCATCAGGACAAGCTGCGGCTGCTTTTGTTCGATGAGCTGCTTCAAGGCGGCGACCGCGCCATCTGGAGTGTAGTCCGCCAGCTTTGGCGACTCCACCGCATAGACCTTCGCCAGTTGCTTGCCGGCTACCTCTGCGGCGATGCTGCCGATGCCATTGCCGAAGACCGCTCCTTCGACCGTCCAGCCGGTGGCGGCCGCAATAACTTGTGCAGCCGCAACGGTTTCCCAAGACACGCGATTCAGCTTGCCTTCGCGCTGTTCAACGATAACGAGAATAGTATTTGCCATTTTTTATCAGGTACGACGCTTCTTTTTATAAAATCCCCATGTTATTAAGAACAGGGCAATTCCCACATCGAGTGTTGTAATCACGCGCATCAGGAAATTTCCGGCGCGTATGTCCCACCCTACAAATAAGCCGAACCCCAGTGCGGCCACCAGCATCACGATGCCTACCACAATCAGCGTGGCGCCGGTTTCCCTTGCTTCCACTGGGAGATAGTTTCCGCCTTCAGGATCGTATTCAATTCTTTCCATGGCTGTCCTCCGCGGGTGGGCGCGGGGCTCTTAGATCACGCGTACTTCATTACGAAGCTTTTCCACCAGTTTTTTGGCCACTTCCGCAGCGCCGCCTTCCAGCATCTCGGTCTTCTTGCTCTTCTGCGGAATGTAGAGCTTCTCGATCTTCTGCATGTTGTCGCCCACGGCGGATTTCACTTCATCCAGGGTCACCTTGCGCAACGGCTTGTTCTTGGCCTGCTTGATGCCAAGCAGCGTGGCATAGCGCAGCTTATTGATGCCCGACTGAATCGTGAGCACCGCCGGTAAAGGCATGGTCACATGCTGAAAAAACCCCGATTCAAGCTCTCTTTTAACCTTGATGCCGCCGTCGTTCTTCTGGATTTCCATGATGATGGTGGCGTGGGGCCAGTTGAGCAGCTCTGCCATGATCACGCCGGTCTGCGCATAGCCATAATCGTCGGATTGCAGTCCGGTGAAAATAAGGTCGAATTTTTCTTCCTTGATCGCGGCGACGAACGCCTTGGAAATATTCATGGCATCCATGCCCACGAAGCCGTTGTCTTCAAGGTGAATGGCGCGGTCTGCGCCTTTGGCCAGGCCCTCGCGAAGCACCTGCTGTGCGCGCGCGGGGCCCGCGGTAATAACCACCACCTCACCGCCGTGTTTCTCCTTCTGCCGCAAGGCTTCTTCCAGGGCGAAAGCATCTGGCTCGTTCACTTCATACGAGACATCGTCGCGAATCCATGTGCCGCTCTCGTTGAGCTTCAGCGGGGCGTCTTTCTGCGGGACCTGCTTCATGCAGACCAGAATCTTCATAATGAATGATGTTTCCTAAAGATAATGCGGCAGATATAAGGCTCGGCTTGCTGCCGCTCGATGAAACCGAAAAGTATAAATGAGAAGGGGGATGTTCGGACAGCACGAATCGTTAAATGCGAGTATCGCGGTGCCTTCCGGCGACCTCGCTCTAGCGGAGGCCGTCTCCGTGACCGGGCATGAACCAGAGAATAAATCCGAGCCCGGCCAGCACTGCCAAAAAATACGCTGCAATCAAAGGGCTGTGTTCCTGCTTCGGTTCTGAAATGCCGGGACCGCCAACCATGGTGCCCGTGCCCGAGGGCCCTCCCTGCGAAAGGCCAAGGGTGGCTATTTCCGCTTTAGGCCTCACCAGACCCATCACCAGCCTGAAAGCCATCCCCAAAGTGACGAAGATAAATAGAGGCTCTTGGGTGCCAAAATATAAACCGGTGCTTGCGGCCACTAGGAAGCCCTGCTCGGCCAGGTTCAACGCGGGAAAAGCGCGGCTGCCATCAAGCACCCATACGGGAATGAGGTTCAGAAGATTAAACCATGCGCCGACTCTCGCGAGCGCCGCCCAAAAGGGATCTCTTGTCTGCCACCAGATCAAAGAACAAACGATGGCGGCTAGCAAGCCTGCGAAGGGACCAGCGAGGCTGATCGCCGCGCGCGCCTCCTGCGAGACGCCGAGGGCATCCCAGCGGACGTAAGCGCCCAGGCCGGGAAGAAAGACTGGCATATCCGCCGGAAGCCCGCGCCTCTTGATGTCGATGAAGTGGCCCATTTCGTGAATCAGGACCAGGACTGCAAAGCCGATGCCGAATTTCATGCCCCATGCGGCCCAATAGAGGCCGATGAACGCTGCGAAACTCAGAAGAAATTTCAGCTTAAAGAGAAATGGCAGGACGATCTTGGCCTTCGACAGGAGAATCGCAACCGGTCCAAGAGGCGCTAGGCGTTTGCCCCACGGGTTCTTCCCTGGTCGCTTGGCGTTGCCTTCCGTTAACGCTTGTGTGCGCTTGCGAATCCACTCGGCCTGTGCGGAATCGTGAGGCAGCAGCGGAAGGACAGCAAACCATCGATCACGGGCTTCCATGAGCCTTCCCGCCACTTCCAGTGCCGAAGCTTCTGACGCCAATCGGTCGACTTCCGCCGCGTGAACAAGCGCCTTGCAGTTTTCACAAGCGAGCGCTCCCGGCGCCAAGGGCTGCGAGCATGATTTGCAGCTTAGGTTCGGATTCAAGGTGAATGTCGACACAATTTGCTTCTTGCGCGGGCCTGAAAATTCCAGCCATCACTCTTTCTAAGGTTGAATGATGGTCCTGACGTTAATGATGATGGAAGAATGTCCTTGGATTCATCGTGTTGAAACGGATGCGTCCTGTTTTGAACAAGGTATCCGAGTGAATCTATTCGAGAAAAACGACCGACTGCACGCTTGAAACCTCGAACCGCTTGCGGCAGCGCATGTTCTTGCACATCACCATATCGTCGCGGCGCACCATATAGGAACGGGCCTTGGCGAATTTGGCCCTGTCCCGCTCGTCAGCACGGCCTGAAATCTGCCTTTTCTTAGTCCGCACAATCCACGATATCTCGTAATCATTCGACTCGCGGCAGTGGGGGCAGCCAAGAGAATGGGGCTTCTTGGTCTCTTTCTCGTCGAAAAAATCGCGTTCATCCATGATTGTATAAACCGAAGATTCTATGAACCGAAGATTCTATAAATTGAAGATCCTATAAGCCGAGGACTCTATAACCCGAGATTTCGTAATCCGGGATATCGAGTAATCGGGTGCCGTTTCCTTTTCAGCCGATACCGGTCCTGAGCCTCCGGGCAAACCCAGATTCTTGCAATCGGCTCAAGGTTCTATGTTACAAAGAATCAATAGACTCATGGGAATATTTGTTATTTGAGCCGTTTTTTGCCGGGTTCCCCCCTTGATCACCTAAAAGATCGCCTAAAAGACCGCCCAGGACGATCGTCCGGAAGATCGCGCGATTGGAACTTGGTTGGAATACCCGGAACCGGTTCTAGGTCAATGCCATGCCTAAAAAGAAGAAGCAGCGACAATTTCGTGCAAGCAAAGCAGTCAAGGCAGCCGCCAGGACGGTCATCGGCGCTCCGCCACCCGTCCGCCGGGACGAAAACCGCAAACGCACCCCCAGCGTTCGCGATGAAAAGTACAAGCCCACCCTCGGGAAAATGCTCTCGGACTCTTAGTCCGTAGGTGCGAGTCCTCCTGCCGCTGCCACGATGTTGGTTCACGCGGCAGTAATGCGCCGCAAAATTAATATTGACAGAGCGGGCCGAATCCTTACTGAGGCTCCCGCGGCTTACGCACAGGAATCTGGGATTTGAGCGGAGAGAATCAACTCGAACCGCTAAGGGCAAAGATTTTTGACAAAATCATAATGGGGTTGCGAAATCAGGGGTAAAGCTGGAGACAATGGTTATCATGTCCTATAATTCCTACTGTCCATTATTAATGGACAGTAGGAATTATGGGACATGGCAATACGTGAACAAACGCTAAAAACTTATCTCAACAAGATTTCTCTGCTGGAATTTATCCGTCGGCATGATCTGTCACAGCGTAGCCGGGGCGACGGGAATTCCTTCCTGGAGTTGTGGACCCCGAGAGGCCAGTTCACATTTCTGATTGAGCAAAAAAGCTCATATTTAGACCAGTCGTCTTTGAATGCCTTTATCTCACAAGCAAAGCAGTTGGCACGAGTTTACCGACGGCCCTTACTATTGTTCACGCGTTATGTGCCGGTGCCTTCTGCCGAACGGCTTATTTCAGCCGGAATCAACTTTGTCGACCAAGTAGGGAACATGCACCTGGCTTTGGGCGACAGCTATGTGCGTACGGTCATTGGTAGAAAAGAGAAACATGTACAAAGGGAGAGCCCTGCGTTAACCCTCGCGATGGCCCAATTGCTCTTCGCTTTCGCCATTTACCCAGATGCTGGAACTTGGACGGTTCGACAGCTTGCCGATGTGTCGGGAGTAAGCAAGAGCAGAGTAGCAACAATAAAGCAGCAATTGATCGTCCAAGGGTTGCTGGGGCATTTTCGCGGCAACGTCCAAATTACAGATGCACAAAGGTTGGAAGATGAATTACTGCGCGGATATGGGTCGGTACTCCGGCCGAAGCTGCTAATTGGTAGATTTCGTGCGTCGCAATCTGATCGCGAGAAACTGGCAAAAAATATTGATGACGTGGCTCATGATTTGTCGATTAGGTGGTCGTTGACCGGGTCGGCTGCCGCGTATGAACTCCAGCACTTTTACCAAGGGCCGGACATCCCAGTATTTATTGAGTCTTTTTCTGAACAGTTTTCACGCGCATTGAGAATTATTCCGGAAGCCGCCGGTCCATTGGTCCTATTGCGCTCTATCGGAAAATTGGCTCAGTGGAAGGAGCTTGGAAAGAAACCTTTGGCGCATCCTTGGTTGATCTACTCGGAACTCATGGAATCGTCGGACCCGAGAGCGCATGAAGCAGGTCAAGAAATCAAGCGTGAGTTCTTGGGAGCCGGCAATCCATGAGTGCTTCAAATTGGTTGACGCTGAGAGCGCAAATCTAGTGTACGGATTCGAGGTTATTCGAATCGAAATTGAGAGCACAGGAATCGTTAACGATCTGTTCCCAGCGCTTGCGCGCTTTCGTTCGCGTCCCCCTGAGTTTCTTAAAATTTGAGAAAACAAAAGGGGCTATCAGCAATGGTTAACCTATCCTCGTCCGGCGGAAATGATTTTTTCATCGGCCGGTTGCGAAGCCCTTTGTAAATGCTATTAGCTGTAATCGGGCCGTTTCGTCAGTGTGAATTTTGGACCCAGAGCGTACAAAGCTCATCCAGGCAGACCTGTCTTCTCCAAGGGCGGCAATGAAGTTCCACACGATTTGGACTTCTTCATCGGAGCATAGAGCAGCGAGATCGAAGCCCAGTAGGAGTGCATTAGCCATATCAAAGTCTTTTAACTCGGCGTTTAAGACCACGTCTGAGAAGAGTCTGTCGCTGTCGGTTTCGTAACGTCTCATCAGAGAGCGGATATCAATCAGATCCTTCACTCGCTCATTCTGGTCGTCCATGAAAGCGACAATCTTTAACAGCATCAGAACAATTGGTGGGATTACCCTGAATTCCAAGTCTTCGGCAAACTGGACAGGTTCGGCGCGCAAGAAAACATGATCGAAGCCAAATAAGCTCATCGCAAATTTGCTTTTAGGCCAAACGACTTCCTTTGCCTTGCGTAGCTCATGGCCGGCAGGAATCAAATCCAATAAGGTTCCACCGGCGCTTCGCCACCGATGCTCACGGTTTTGCGCTCGCGCCCAACCACTTGCCAAGAGCCGCTTTTCAAGCTTGGCGAATTCATTCAAGTCTAGAGCTACGGCGAAATCGATATCAGCCGTGTAGCGCAGCTCGTCGGGAAAATGGGCTAAGAATGCAATCGCACCGATAATGACGAGATCCGCTCGGAACTCCTGGCAGTGCTCCTTGAAGCGAATTAGATCGTCCACTTGGGTTCTGCTGAGTTCAGGTGGTCGCACCACGGATAGCTTAGCAGGTAAAGTGCTAGCGCCCCTGTCCAGGTCGGTGGTGAGCAACTGGTGACGTCGCAGGTTGACTCGGCAATGTGTAGAGCGCAATTTTGATAGCGGGTGCCCCTATCGCTGCCTGAAGAGCACGGCGCCCATTGCTGCTCCCAAACCAACCGCGAAGGCGGGGCTGCGGAAAATCCAGGCGAGTAAAAAGACGGCCACAAGGATCGAGACGAGCCGGGCGTGATGAAAAGTGTAGTCAAGCACCAAAAGCAGCAAGGCCGCAAAGACGAACGCCACAGCGCAGTAGATTGCATCCAGAGGCCGGAAGAGGCCAGAACGGATGAAACGAGCCACCCCGCTGGCAAGAATCAGGGCGGCAACGAAGCCAAAGAGGAGGGGGCCTGCGTGATTTGTTATTTTGCGAAACATCGGCAATAAGATCCGGACCTTCTGGTATTCCTCTGTGCTTATCGACGATCCTCTTGCTGATTCATTGGGGCTCGATGTAGAAGTCATTCCCCATCGAATGTGCCTAGCCAAAGTGTCCAGCCAAAGTGAAGAGCAGTCCTTCATGAAAGTAGAGCAATGAAAGCAATGGAGTAAATGGGGAAAGTAGAGAAGTGGCTACAAGCATCTGATGGATCGGGCATTTTCCATTCAACTCTGGCCCGGAACTCAAGAGGCGGCTACGCGTGGTTTGCGATGGTGATCTCGGATAACTCTTTGGCCTTGAGCGCCAGTTGAGAGCCGGTAAATGGCTTTTGAATGAACGAGCTGCCCTTGCTCCCCACCACGCCCAATTGCGCCACGATGTCATCCGGATACCCGGACATGAATAGGACTTTGATTTCAGGACGCAAGGCTCGGATGAGGTTGACCAATTCCGGGCCGCTCATGCTGGGCATAATTACATCTGTAATCAGTAGGTGGATTGGTCCGCTATGTTGGCTGCAAACCTGCACCGCTTCCGCGCCGGACCTCGCCGGTAGAACTGTGTAACCGTAGAGTTCGAGCGCTGCATTGAGGGAGTCCCGTACAAGCTCTTCATCTTCCACCAGCAGGACTGTTTGAGCGGCTGACAACGGTATGACTGGCAGTCTCATAAAAACATCTACAACTTTCCCTGGTGTTCCGATTCCTGGTGTTCCTATTTCAAGGGTGCTCCAATTTCAAGCCATCCCCCTGCGCCTGCCTTCCTGAAGAATTCTGCGGCGCTGAGGCGACAATCCAGTCTATAAAACAAGAGTCTCTGCGGCCAGGGAAAAATATAGGGGTGTGAAAGATAAATTCTTGTTTGGCGATCATACCCATAGAGAGGACCTATGGGTATGAATCGCCCAAGAGTGATCGACGATGCCGCTTTTATCTGCCTTCGCTGATCCAGCTTGCTTGGCTTGTGCGGCCCGGTCTTGCTGAACTTACGATACGGATTTCTGAACTTTATGCGGAGTGGGCCTTGGCGGCCCGAGCGTGCCTGAGGCGCTGGATCGTTTGCTGCAGTTGCTCTATCCTCGTTCTAGAATCTTCCGAGATATTGGCTACCTCTTCCAAGTGCGTCAGGAACCTGGGATTCCCACTCGCGGCCCTGATCTGCTCAAGGAACGGTTTAAATTTCGCGTAGATGAAATAGGGCTCTCCGTTGGTCATAAAGAAGAGCTGTTCGTTTAGGGCGCCGGTTAGCACCATGGCCGCCGCCATGTCCCAATAGCTCAGTACCTGGCGGAAAAAGGCGTTGCGCTCGCTGCCGAAATCCTGCAGGATCGACATAATTTCTTCGGCGCTTTCAGGAAAGAACTCGATGGCCACGTAGTTGCGCGCGCGGCGCATCACGTCTTCGCGGCGAAGGTCGTAGAGTCTGAGCAGCAGCTCGGCATCGGCAGGCGTGGCTTGGCCGTGGAGATGGCCTGTTTCGACACCGGGTTTCGCCGCTGGTTTCGTTTTCTTAGCATGTTTTTGGGCTAGCTCAGATGCTGCTGGAGACTTGCCATTTTTTTTGTTTTTGGTCTTTTCTTTTTTGCCCATAGTCGCTCCTCAAGGTTCTTACGCCACAGCCTCGGGTTTAGGCAGCGGACGCGAATAGTCACATTTTACGGCGGCGGCCGGTTGCTCCGCGGCTTTGGCCGCCTTGCCGCGCTTCTTTGGCTGTTCTTCTTCTTCTGCCGCCTTGCGATTATTGTTGGGGCAAACCAGTACCGCGCCTGCCTTCAGGTTCTTCTCCAGCAGATACGGGCTCCCGCATTGCGGGCACTTCTCGTCCACAAGCTTGTAGGCGGAGGTAAACTCGCACTTCGGGTAATTCGAGCATCCATAAAACACGTTGCCGCGGCGGCGGGCCTTCTTCTCCACCAACTCGCCGTCTTTGCATTGCGGGCACTTCACCCCGATGAAATTCTGCTTAATGTACTTGCAATCCGGATAGCCGCTGCATGAGATAAATTCGCCATAACGGCCGTGTCGTAGAACCAGGTTCCGCTTGCACTGCGGGCAAGTCTCTTCCAGCGGCACATCGGGAACTTTCTTGCCCTGATCGAGTCGCCGGGTGGTCTTGCAATCGGGATAGCCGGTGCACGCCATGAATTGTCCAAAGCGTCCTCGTTTTAGGACCATGACCCGTCCGCAGTTTTCGCAGTACTCTTCCTGGGTGGTCTCGGGCATCTCCGCCGTATCGAGCTCAGGGAGGGCGATGGGGTTCTCTTTGGTGAATGTGCAGCTCTCCGGATCGTCTTTCTTATAGGAACTGCAGGCAAAGAACGAACCGTGCTTGCCCCACTTCAGGACGAGCGGTGAACCGCATCGCTCGCACTTCTCCTCAGTGGGCTTCTCCATCCGCTTGATGTTCTCCATGTGCTTTTCAGCGTAGCGGAGGTCCTTCTCGAATTTCTTGTAGAAGCCTGCGAGGGCAGCGGTCCAGGTTTCCTTCCCGTCTTCAATTTCGTCAAGCTCTTCTTCCAGGCGTGCGGTGTACTGGGGATCGAAGATGTCGGCGAAATTCGCCACAAGCAGATCGGTCACTACCAGCCCGATCTCCGTGGGAATAAATTTGCCGCCGATCTTTTGCACATACTGGCGCTCCTGGATGGTCGAGAGGATCGTGGCGTACGTGGAGGGCCGTCCAATGCCGCGCTCTTCCAGTTCCTTCACCAGTGACGCCTCGTTGTAGCGCGGTGGCGGTTCTGTGAAATGCTGCTCCGGCTTCAACTCCTTGAGTGTGAGCTTCTGGCCGGCCGCCAGCGGAGGCAGCTTATGCTTGAGTTCCTCGTCCTCTTCGTCCTTGCCCTCTTTGGACTCTTCGTAGACTTTGAGGAAGCCTTCGAATTTCAGTACTGATCCCGTAACTCGGAAAGTGAAGCTCTCCTTTTCGGCCTTTGCCTCAATGTCCACCCCGGTCTGGTCGAATACGGCTGGCATCATCTGCGAGGCCACAAACCGCTGCCAGATCAGCTTATAGACCTTGTACTCGTCTTCCTGCAGATACTTCTTGATCTCATCGGGATGGCGCGCAACCGAAGCCGGGCGGATCGCTTCGTGCGCCTCCTGCGCGTCTTTTTTTGATTTGTACACGTTGGGAGCTTCGGGCAAGAACTCCTTGCCGAACGACGTGCCGATCAGCGACCGCACCTCTCGAAGAGCATCGTCCGAAACCCGCACCGAGTCGGTGCGCATGTAGGTAATCAGGCCGACCGATCCTTCGTCGCCTAACTCGACGCCTTCATAAAGCCGTTGCGCGATCATCATGGCGCGCTTGACGCTGAAACGCAGCTTCCGCGAGGCGTCCTGCTGGAGCTTGCTCGTGGTAAAAGGCGGAGCGGGGCTGCGGCGGCGCTCTTTTTTCTCGACAGTGCGAACCGTCCAGGTCGCCTTGTCCAGCGCGTCCCGGATTCCCATGGCCGTCTCTTCGTTCGGCACCTCGGTCTTTTCGTCGCCTCGGCCAACAAATCGGGCATCGAAGATCGGGGGTTTGCCCGCCTGTAGAGACGCGTCGATGGTCCAATATTCCTTCTTGTCGAACGCCTTGATTTCCCGGTCGCGCTCTACGATCAGGCGTAAGGCCACCGTCTGTACCCGGCCCGCGGAGATGCCCCGCCGAACTTTGTCCCACAAGAGGGGCGATACCTGATAGCCCACAATGCGATCGAGCACGCGCCGGGTCTGCTGGGCATCCACCAGGTGCTGGTCGATGGCGCGCGGATTGCGGAACGCCTCCTGTACCGCTTTTTTCGTGATCTCGTTGAAGGTCACGCGATGAATCGGCGTGCCTCCTTTTTTCTTTTTGCCTTCGCTTAATTCATCCGCGAGATGGGCGGCAATGGCTTCGCCTTCGCGATCCGGGTCGGGCGCGAGATAGATAGCGGACGCGTCTTTTGCCAGCTTCTTGAGCTTGGCGAGTACCTTCTCTTTACCTGGGATTACAGCGTATTCCGTGCTGAAATCCCCTTCAATGTCCACACCCAGGCGGCTCTTCGGCAGATCTTTCACATGGCCGAGCGATGCTTCTACCTCATAGTCCTTGCCCAGGTACTTGTTGATGGTCTTCGCCTTGGCGGGCGATTCGACGATGACGAGTGATTTTGGCAACGTAAATTCCTAATAGCTTCTAACTGAACTAGATCGCATTAAAAGTTGTTTTCATCGATAGTCGGGCGGCCCTATGTCTGTCTTGCATACAACCACTCAGCCATATCGATGTGACGCCTTCTAATTCTGGCATCGCTGTTCGCCTGCAACTTGCGTTGCTCTCTCGAACAACTTCTGCGTTCCTTCCAGATGCTTGCCAATGGATAAATGATCCAAGGGCTGCAAACCTTCGCCCGGAATGGCAGAGGAAATTCTATCGTGCGCCTCTACATTCATGATTCATTCGCGGCTTCAAACGACCCGCCTCTGGGGAAAGGCCCTCGGGCTTGACTTGCGATATTAGCATCCATCGAAACGGCCCGAGTGCTGAAGCCTGCTTTCGTCCTTAATTATTTAAATACTCTTTACAAAATTTTTTCCGGGTAACTGCCTGATTTTGCTGTTCAGCTCCAGCTCAAACAGCACGGTAAAAACCTCTGCGGAAGAAAGCTGCCCTTCCAGTTTTTCCATGATCTCGTCGATGTGAGTCGATTCGTGGGCGCTTAAGATGGAAAGCACTTTCCTCTCTCCGGGTGAGAGTTTCTCTTTTCCATCCGGCCTTTCGCTGGCCGCAAGTCCATTTTCCGGAAACATCTTGCCCGTCTGCGGTTGATTCTCTGATGCCGCAGCGCCCATTCGGGATTCAACCTCTTGGCGAATAGAAGCCGGAAGCTCTTCCCAAACGTCTTCCCATGTTGCAGTTAGCTTCGCTCCTTGCTTGATCAGCGTATTTGGCCCCCAGGAATTTTTCGAGGTTACATGACCCGGAACGGCAAACAGCTCGCGGCTTTGTTCCAAGGCGCAGCGGGCGGTGATCCGGCTGCCGCTGTGCTCGGCGGCCTCCACCACTAGCACGCCTAAAGAAAGCCCGCTGATGATGCGGTTCCTTATCGGAAAGTTTTGCGGTGCTGGAAATGTGTTCAGCGCAAATTCGCTGACCAGCGCGCCGCCCGACTCAAGGATGCCTTGGGCAATTTTCTGGTTTTCTTTCGGGTAGATTACATCCACTCCCGTGCCGAATACGGCCACCGTGCTTCCCGCGCCCTTCTTCGCGCCTTGAATTGCGCCGCGATGGCTCGCCGCGTCTACGCCGCGCGCCAATCCGCTGAAAATCACCAGACCGCGTGCGGCGAGATCGCATGCCAGCCTTTCAGCCATGCCGATTCCGTAGGGCGTCGGCAGGCGTGTGCCGATAATTGCAATGCCGGGTTGAGAAACTGCCTCTACATTGCCCCGAACGTACAGCAGGAGCGGCGGATCGTAGATCTGGCCTAACGAGCTGGGCCAGTTGGCATCGTCTTTGGAGAGGATCGCGACACCCGAGGAGACAGCCTTTGCATACTCTTCGTGCGCAAGCTCCAGAGATTTCCCCATCACAATGGACTGCGCCGAATGCGCCTGCACGCCCTGGCTCTCCAGTTCGGTCAGCGAAGCGTGAAAGATATCCTGAATCGCGCCATAGCGTTTCACCAGCTTGCGTCCACGGGTGGGGCCGAGTCCGGGCGTGAGAGATAACGCCAGCCAATAAATCGTATTGGAACCGCCCGGTTGGACCGTCGCCATGTGAATCTGCGTCCCTGGTTGAAATGAAAGTAAACTTCGCGGACTCTACACGGCTTTCGAAAAGGCTGTCAAGCTGGGGCATCTGCGTGAGCATGGCGCAATGCCCCTTGGGCTGGGGTGAAGTTGCTTCGTTTCGGCTGCTCTTAGGCGCGGGCTGCGACCGCCTCAACTTGTTGAAGATGATTGAGATCGTGCCCCGCCATTGTCTCGATCAAGGTTCGAAAGGTCATAGTTCCGCGTTCAGGATGAGTAACCTGCTTTGGATGGGCTTTCGTGCCTGCGGACTTCAGCAAGGTTAGGTTCCATTGCCGCAAAGACGAAAAGACTCCCAGGGCAGCGTGGGCGTCGTAACCGGCATAAGGTTCAGCCCACTTGTCCTGATCGAAAGGCTGAATTACATGGTGGTCTTGGGAGAGTGCCTGTCGCAGACGGTAGGCAAACACTACTTCACAATCGGCAAGATGGCACAGGATCTGCCGGACGCTCCACTTTCCCGGAGCCGTCGATTCCTCCAGGCCTTTGGGACCCAGCTTGTTGGAAAGGGAGTCAAGTCGCGCTGCGGTTCCCGCAATGACTTCAAGCGGGTCGCGATTTCCAAGGAACGATGCGTATGGATTCATCTGGCGACCATACCATTCCTTCGCGCTTGTCTCAACCCGGCTACCGTACAAACCTGGATCAAGCCTATTTTGCTACCACCGAATGTGAAAGAGTACAGATTTGCTGGGAGAGAAATCACCTGTGCTTTTTCATACATCGCACGGGTGGAACATTGAGGTCTTGGTCAGCTCAAGCCAGCGCACGCTGCGGAAGAGGGAAGCTTATACGAGCCGGACTTGATGCTGAAAAGTCTTGCGTGAGAACTCCGAAATCGCCTGTAGCGATCGCAACAGGTTGCGGTGAGCAACCTCGGCCTAACCTGCAACACGAAAATCTAGTTCTCATAGGAAAGTGGGTGCCCCATCCTTATGTGGAGAACGTGCTTGTGGCTTTTGCGCTCGGAGCAAAGGGTGAGTTTTCGATGAATGCGAGCAGGTACATCGACCTGCTTATCCCTAATTTCCGCCGCTGACTCGTTGGTCACGATGGACCGGACATCTGAACAAAAAATAAACCGAGGGGGAATCAAAATCGTCGCGCGGCTATTCCATCGCAGAAAAGTTGCACACAAGAAATCCGGAACGGATCTCAAGGGCAAAAATGGAAGTTAGGGCGGATTCTGTACATGTGCATGATGAATCATACTGGCGCAAATGTGGAAGAGTGGCCCTTTTCGCGGCTTGCATGCCTCAGCTCGAATGCCGATGAATCAAACCGCGCATGGTTGTACGGGTATCTTCCAGGAGCCGTTTCACCGATCGCCACATCATTCTGAGCAGGACAATGACAATAACGATGAGCGCCAAAGTCACGGTCGCCGCCACGATCGGATGCGCGGTGGCAAACCACGTTAAGCCGATGGCCGCTACATCCTCTCCGGCGCTCAGGGCCATGTTGGAAATTGGCTCTGGCGAGGGAGTCACGGCGGCCCGGATGGCGAATTTTCCGCTATGAGCGATCATCGCAATGCCTGCGCCCAGCAGCGTAGTCAACATTTGCGCCGTTGGCGAAAGTTGAGCGCTGGCGTTGTAGGCCACGAGCGCCGCGATTGGAATGCGGACAAAGGTGTGCAACGCATTCCACACCATGTCAAAGGCTGGGATTTTGTCCGCCACAAACTCGATGGCAAACATCACGGCTGCTACGCCGATTACCCACCAGCTTTCCAGGAGATGTAAGTTTTGAGGGAGAGGCAATACCCCGAAGTGCGCCAGGAGTCCCAGCGTGGCTACCGTGGCGTAAACGTTAAGCCCGGCGGCAAAGCTGGCCCCAGTAATCATCGCGAGGAGTTGGGTATGGTCGAATTGCACAGTTAGAAGTTTAGATGCCGAGCACAGACGCTAAGACTAGGTGAACCCGAAAACCAGAAGCCACTCCCTAGCTCCCTATTGTATGAACCCATTTTCTAATAGCCGTGCTCTGTGACCTCCGTGCTTTTCCTCTGTGTCCTCTGTGGTAAGGGTTTTGTTTTGATCTTGGTCTTGCTGAGCACTGAAGGCTGAAAGCTGAAAGCTAATTGCTGAACCAACAGCCGTGCTCTGTGACCTCTGTGCCTTTCCTCTGTGACCTCTGTGGTAAGGGTTTTGTTTCGATCTTGCCTTTGGCTGAGTGCTCAAGGCTGAGTGCTGACCGCTCATTGATACAATGAACTTAATTTATGGCCTTGTTGCGTATCTCTGCCATTAGCTTTCTAAACACCGCGCCGCTCATGTGGGATTTTGAGAATGAAGGCGCTTCCGGCCCGCTGAAATCGCAGTTTAGTTTCACCTACACGATTCCTTCGCATTGCGCTGAAGAGCTGAAGTCGGGAAAGACCGATATCGGGATTATTCCGGTGGCTGCCTATACCACGATCCCCGATCTCGTCATTATTCCCAACGTTGCCATAGCCTCTAAGAATCGTGTCCGTTCGATTCTCTTGGTGAGTAAGGTTCCCCTCGACAAGATTCGTAGTGTCGCAACCGATCATTCTTCCCGCACCTCCGCTGCTTTGGTGGAAGTTTATTTAAGGAAGTTTGTCGGCGTGAATCCTGGCTTTGTGGAGCAAAAGCCGGCTCTCGAAGAAATGTTGCGCTGGCACGATGCGGCCATGCTGATTGGCGATCCCGCCCTTCAGGCGCGGACTGGCGGATACTACGTTTACGATCTGGCCGAAGAATGGCATCGGTGGACTTGCTTGCCTTTTGTATTTGCTTTTTGGGCCATCCGCAAAGCGGCGCTCAAGACTGCTTCGGTCGATGTGAATGTTGTTCGCGCATTTCAGCAGTCCCGCGATCATGGCCTGCAGCACATTCCGGAAATTGCGAATGCTTGGGCCCCTCGCCTTGGCCTTCAGGTAAACACCGTTGGCGACTACCTCACCCAGAATATCGACTATTCTCTCGATTCCGAGAATCTCGAAGGTCTCCGGCTGTTTTATCGCTACGCGGCGGAGTGCAAGGTGCTTCCACAGGCTCCTGAACTTTGTTTTGTCCCGGCTACGCAGGGCAGTTCAACGGATCGGGAGCAGTCGATTCCATCGGCCTCCGGCGCCTGAGGGGCGGAAACGGCAATACCTGCCATAAATTTGGCAATGTCTTCGAGCGTAAGAATTCTGTAAAATAGATAGGTTCATGTCCCTTACAAAACAACAAGCACTCGACTTGTTTCGTTCCGATGACTTGATTGGCATTGGGATGGAAGCCGATGCTCTTCGGCGCAAGCTGCATCCCGAGGGCGTGGTTACCTACATCATCGACCGCAACATTAATTACACAAATTTCTGCACCGAGTACTGCACCTTTTGCGCTTTTTATGCACCCATCAAGGGCCCCGGCCGCGCCAAGGGATATGTGCTGGATTTTGAGACGATCTACGAAAAAATTCGCGAAACGCAGGAATTGGGCGGTACCGGGGTCTTGATGCAGGGCGGGCTTCATCCTGACCTGAAGCTCGAGTGGTACGAGGACATGATGCGCGGCATCAAGCAGCGCTTCCCCAAAATCCATCTACACTGCTTCTCGGCCTCCGAGATCATTCACTTTGCCGATGTCAGCGGCGTCAGCATTGAGGAGACGATCAAACGTCTGCGCGAGGCTGGCCTCGATTCCATCCCTGGCGGCGGAGCGGAGATTCTCGACGATGAGGTTCGCCACAAGATCGCCCGCCTCAAATGCCTCACCGAAGACTGGATCAACGTCCACCGCACAGCCCACAAGCTTGGCATGAAGACGACCGCCACCATGATGTTTGGCGTTGGCGAGACCTGGGAACACCGCATCAATCACTTTCAGCGGGTCTACGATCTTCAGGAGGAAACCGGTGGATTCACGGCTTTCATACCATGGAGCTTCCAGCCCAAGAACACCGCTCTCGGCGGACGCCACTGGGACGAAGCCACTGCCGTCGAGTATTTGAAGGTGCTCGCCATTTCGCGCCTCTTCCTCTCCAACTTCAAGAATGTTCAATCGAGTTGGGTCACGCAGGGCCTCAAGGTTTGCCAGACCGGGCTGCGCTTTGGCGGAAATGACGTGGGTTCGGTGATGATCGAAGAGAATGTCGTTCGCTCCGCCGGCGTTTCTAATTGCACCACCGAAGAAGAACTGCGCCGGATCATCCGCGACGCCGGGTTTCGACCAGCTCAGCGCGATACCCTGTACCGGCAATACTTCTTGAATTAGTTGATTGCACTTGATTTTTTTGGAATTCGCGAATCGCGCCAAAAATCAATGTGAAATCAATAAAAGCGATTGTTATTAAGGAGTTACAACCTGACCGACATCTGCGCCAATCTGCTTCTCTGGACTGCATCCGCGCCCCGCGGATTGGCTCACTATGTCCGCACCCATTTTCTCGACCAGACCTTTCGCGGGCTCTACTCGCCGAACACCTTCGACCTCATCCTGCTGATTCCGTATTTCACGGTCATGATCATCCTGGCCTTTTACGGGATGCACCGCTACGCGCTGGTCTATCTCTATTACAAGAATCGCAAGAAACATGCGGGCGGTCCGCCGCAAACCTTTGCCGAGTTGCCGCGAGTTACGGTTCAGCTTCCGATTTATAACGAGCAGTATGTGGTCGACCGCTTGGTGGAGTCGATCTGCAAATTGGAGTACCCGCGCGAAAAGCTCGACATTCAACTGCTCGATGATTCAACCGACGAAACCGTTGGGGTGGCGCGTGCCGTTGTAGAGCGGTACGCTGCCGCCGGCCAGCCGATTGTCTATATCCATCGCACCAACCGCGAAGGGTTCAAGGCGGGCGCGCTGCAGCATGGCATGAAGACCTCGAAAGGGGAATTCATCGCGATCTTTGACGCCGATTTCGTCCCCACGGAAGACTGGCTGCTGCGCGTGATCCATCACTTCGCCGAGCCTGAGATCGGCATGGTGCAGACCCGCTGGACTCACCTCAATCGCAACTATTCGCTGTTGACGGAAGTGGAAGCCATTATGCTCGATGGACACTTTGTGCTGGAGCATGGAGGCCGCTACCGCAGCGGAGTCTTTTTCAACTTCAACGGAACTGCGGGAATGTGGCGCCGCCAGTCGATTGAAGAGGGCGGCGGCTGGCAGCACGACACGCTTACCGAAGATACCGATCTCTCCTATCGCTGCCAGCTCAAAGGCTGGAAGTTTAAGTACCTTCAGGATATTGAATGCCCGGCGGAACTGCCCATTGAGATGACGGCCTTCAAGACCCAGCAGGCTCGCTGGGCCAAGGGCTTGGTGCAAACCGGAAAGAAAATATTGCCCAAGGTTTTGAAGAGCGATGCTCCCTGGCACGTAAAACTGGAAGCATGGTGCCACCTGAGTGCGAACATCAGCTATCCGCTGATGATCATTTTGTCGACGCTGCTGATGCCCGCGATGATTATTCGCTCGTTCGGCGGATGGTTCCAGATGCTGGTGATCGATCTGCCGCTCTTCATAGCTTCAACCTTCTCGGTCTCCAGCTTCTACATGGTTTCGCAAAAAGAGCTATATCCCCGGAAGTGGCCGCGAACGTTTCTCTATCTTCCTTTGCTCATGGCGTTTGGCATCGGGTTGACGCTCACCAATACCAGGGCCGTGCTCGAAGCTCTGCTGGGGATCAAATCGTCGTTCAAGCGCACGCCGAAATACCGGGTTCAATCGAAGGACGATAAGGCCATGGGACAAAAGTACCGTCGCCGCCTTGGCTTGGTCCCTTGGCTGGAATTGCTGGTGGGCTGTTACTTCGTATTGATGTGCACCTACGCCTATATCAGCGATAACTATTGGACGATTCCTTTCCTGATCCTTTTCGTCATTGGCTATTGGTGCACGGGCTTGATGTCTTTGCTGCAAGGTAGGTTTGAGCGGTTGAGTGGTGTGGCGCGGCAAAGCGAATCTCACGGTAAGCCGTTTCCCGTAGGTGTTTAGAGACGGATTTTTTCGGGAAGCGGCATCCAGGTTTGATATCCTAGCGTGGTGTTCATGAAGGCCTTGTTTGTACTTTTGGTGCTCTCGATTGTTACCGTGCTGGTAGTTGTAAGCGCGATGTGGTGGCGCTTGCATCACCATCTGAGCAAATCGGACAAGGCGCTGAAGGATGTTTTGCAGGAGATCCACCCTGAACACGAACCGGTGGAGCACGGTTAAGGATTGGATTCTCGGAAGTCTGATCGCTGGAATGTCCGATGAAACAAGTCTTCCAGTTTTTTCCTTACGCGGCTGCTACGCGCAGGCAAATTCCACAGCGGCAAAATTAATCCCAAAGCAGGAAATCATATATGTCTTCTTCGTCTGTTTCTGCTCCGGTACGTGAAATCAGTGTTGCGCACAGCCCTGATTCGGATGACGCATTCATGTTTTACGGCTTGGCCACGAACAAGATTCGCGTGCCGGGCATTAAGTTTACTCACACCCTCACGGATATTGAGACCCTCAATCGCAAAGCCATGGAGGGCTTCTACGACGTTACCGCAATCTCGTTTCACGCATATCCGTATCTTCAGGACAAATATGCGTTGATGCCTTGCGGCGGAAGCGTTGGCGACAAATATGGTCCCATGGTGGTTGCGCCCCGCGCGATCGGATTGGAAGATCTCAAGCGCATGAAGGTGGCTGTTCCAGGTACGCTGACAACCGCCTATCTCGCGCTGAAGCTTTTTGCTCCCAAGATTGAAACCGTGGTGGTTCCATTCGATGAAATTATTCCGCAGGTTTTGGACGGCAAGCATGAAGCGGGCTTAATCATTCACGAAGGTCAGCTCACTTACGAGAAATCGGGCCTGCACAAGATTCTCGATCTGGGAAAGTGGTGGCATGAGTTGACCGGTCTGCCGCTACCGCTGGGTGGTAATGCGATTCGGCGTGAACTGGGGCCTGAATTGATCGCGACTACGACCAAGGCGCTACGCGACAGCATCCAATACGCTCTCGATCATCGCGAAGAAGCGCTTGCCTATGCGATGCAGTTTGCCCGCGATCTTGATACGCAAATGGCCGATCGCTTTGTCGGCATGTATGTGAACGAGCGCACTCTCGACTACGGCGAGGACGGAAAAGAGGCGGTGAGAAAGCTGCTGGGAATGGGACATCGCGCGGGAATTATTCCGCATGAGGTCACCGTCGATTTTGTTTAGGAAGGCGTTTGTATTAGAAAGCGCCGGAATCGTTTGTTCGTAGAACCGGCTTCATAGAACTGGTACGGTGAAGCCCCTTCGCGCTGGATTGTTTCGGCGGAAGGGGGCCTTCAATCCTCGTAGTATTTGCCGATAATAATGCCCAACTCCACGGCGGTATCGGCATCAAGGTCCACGAATTCAAATCCCGCGAAGCGGGGATCGGCATAGCGGACGCGCGCGGTCACCTGCGCGCGTATGTCTTCATGTTGTTCGTGGATGATAAAACGGTGGGTCTTGGTATCCTTTAGGTAAACGCGGTCGGGCTCCATCATGAATCCGCCGCGCCCAAGCTGCCGCAGCACGCCGACTTTCTTTCCCTTGGCGTCGAGCACCAAGACCTGCGAACTATAAGCAATGTCAACCCGCTCGAACTTGCGGTTGGCGGCGGAATCGTCGTTGCTATGCTTGGTCACCGAACCATTTCCTTGATTGGACTGACGGGATCGATATCGACCGGAACGTCATTGGTTTTTTCTAATGCTGATTTTAGCTCAACCGGCATCGATTCGTACTTTTTGAACCATTGCTCAGCGCGGTTCCGGTCTCCTGTGGCTTCAATTTCGAGCAATTCTTTCGCTAGACCCGCGATAGCTGCGGGCATCTTGTCGTAGTTGAGGGAATAGCGAGATGTTTGTGCTTCTCGCACGATTGCACCCTGCTCGGAAAGATAATTGAACTCCATCATCTCCGCGCGGCCATGAGCTTCGGCCACTCCAAAGCGCACGGTGCGAAAAATTCCAGCAACATAAGAGGCGAAATACTCGGGCCCGCGCTCCTTGGGCAACACGCCTTTTTCCGTTAGCCAGTTCAACCCGAACATGCCTACTACATCCGCCTTGGCTTCTTCCAGGCCCGCGTATGTCGGGCCAATAGACTCGCGAATGTCGGCCTTGCCCTTGCTGGTGCGCGAATAGGCCGGGCCGAGCCCGTGCGAGATCTCGTGCATGAGCACCGCCGCCAGATAACCATCCATGGAGGCCGCGTTGCCCTGGTCTTCGCGCAGCAGCAGTTTGCCCATCGGCAGAACCACGTAGTTCACGCGCGCGTCCATAAAATTCTTGAAGAAGATCTTCTTGGTGCCTTTTTCCTGGTGAATGCGGGGATCGTTCGGTAGGTTGTCGGCAACCGCCTGATAGCCGTGGCGAAGGTCGCCCGCGCGAACCGGAGTGTCCATGACCTCCATCGGAGTGCGATGTCCGGCCAGCGACGGCTTGTCCTCCGGGGCCAGTGGCAGCGCGTCCTGAATCTCGGGAACATATTTCTCGTAGGTCGCAAGCTTGGCGCTCTCCGCTTCATTGCGCACCATGACCGCCGCGCCATAGGACGTTTTCACTCCCAGCAGATCGTCGAGATACGTTTCATACGGAGCGAAAATGATGTCGAATCTGGGATTGGCAAGGTCCAGCCACGCCAGGTCGCTTTTGTAGTAATCGTCGGTAAGCAATGCGTCGGCCCGTAGCCGAAGAAAGTTGGCGAATGACTGATCCGTCGTCAGAGCGGCCGCCTCTCGCAGAGCGGCTGCTGCGGGGGCAAGCCACTGGTGATATTCCACATGGTAGGGAACCCCGACCAAAGCGTTACCTTGCCGCTTCACAACTGTAAATGGGCTATAGATCTCCGCCTTTTTCTCCGGATGCTTGGCGATGTAAGCGTCGATTTCCTCTCGAGTGATTCCTGCCGGATAGAGCGCCCTCCCCGGAAAGAACGGATCGCTTCCCACAAAAGGCTTGTTGTTTTCCAACAGGTCGTAACGGCTGCCATTGATCGCAAGGAAGCGATGCAACCGCTTCGGCTGTTGTTGGGCGCAAGTCGCCAGGCGCTTGGATAGCTCCAACCCCTTCGGATCGCTCTGCCGCCAGTAGATGCTCTCAAGATATTGCTGGGCCTCCGCAAGCTTGAGCGCCAACTTCAATTCTTGGCCGGTCAGGCCCTTGGGAAAGGACATTGTCACCAGCTTGAACTTGGCGAGTTGCGCGTTCACATCCTCGTTCAGAGGTTCGTGTATGGCGCAAGGATCGGAGGTTTCAGCCGCTTTCGTGGTTTGTCCCACGACGATGGTGGCGGCCAGCAGAATGAGGAAGACCGCGGTAGCCCGGATAAGACGTGTCTTCATGGTGATAAAAATTCTAGCAGCGGAGGCATGATCGGATCGGAAGATTTATCATAGACAGAATTACCTTTGACCATGTTGAATCGTCCCTCCGCCCCGCAGAGCTTGCTCATCGATGCCGACGACACCTTGTGGGAAAACAACATCTATTTCGAGCAAGCGATTGCTGACTTTATGTCGTTCCTGAATCACAAGGAGATGACTCACGCCGAGGTCCGCACTGTGATCAATCAGGTGGAGCGAGAGACGATCCTGGAACACGGCTATGGTTATCACAGCTTTGCGCATTCATTGGTCAGGACTTTTGAGCGTCTCTCGCCGGACCCGGTCACGCCGGAGTTGCATAAAACAATTTGGAGCTTTGCCGTTCGCATCACGGAGCGTCCCATCACGGTGATCGAAGGCGTGCGCGATACGCTCGACTACCTGCGCGGCAAAACGCACCACCTGGTATTGATGACGAAAGGGAACTTCGTGGAGCAATCCGGCAAAGTGGATCGATCCGGACTGAAGGACTATTTCGCGTCCGTTGAAATCGTTCCCGAGAAGAACCCGCTTGCCTATCGGAGCGTCATCACCAAGCACGAGCTAGCCCCTGGCGCAACGTGGATGGTGGGCAACAGTCCCAAGTCCGACATCAATCCCGCTCTCGCCGCCGGCATCAATGCGGTTTTCGTCCCTCATCAGCAAACCTGGGTGCTCGAGCACGAGACCGTGAGCGATGCTCCTGAAGGGCTTCGTCTGCTCCAGGTGGAGCGATTCTCCGACCTGCAAAAACACTTCTAAGCGCTGGTTTTGAAGTTTGAGAGCGATCTCGACGAGACGTCGGCATGTGAACCACCTCGAAGAACGCAATAAAAGCTATACCCGGTTCCTTTCGTAATCGCCGAAAGTCAGGAACTTTTGCGCGGCTTGGGGTTTAATATGCATGAGAAAACGCGTGTCTGGAGAGTTCTCATGCGACCCACCCGCAAGGCAAAGATTTTATTGGGTTTTGCCGTGGTCGTTTCCGCGGTAATCCTGTTAGCGGCCGATAAAAAACCTAAGCCGGCCAACGCCGACACTGCTTCCAACGGCGCGACGCAAATGGACCAAGATAAAAAGGTCCGCCATGCCCTGAGTCGCCTCACCTTCGGCGCGCGCCCCGGTGATGTTGACAAGATCCAGGCCATGGGCCTGGACCGCTGGCTTGAAGAACAACTCCATCCGGAAAGAATTGACGACTCTGCTCTGGAGTCTCGCCTCTTCCCGTTCCGCACGCTTCGCATGAGCACTCACGAAATGGTGCAGGATTTCCCATCGCAGCAAGTCGTGCGGGCCGTTCAAAACGGACGCATGTCCATGCCTTCCGATCCGGGGGAGCGCGCTATTTATCAGACGCGCATCGCAGCCTATCAACAACAGCAGGAAGCGAAGAAGAACAACAACAATAACAACGGGAACGACGACGCGAATGCCGGGGACATGAAGGCGGACGATCAATCCGCGAATCAAGATATGCCGGAAACAAAGGCTGCGCGTAAGCGTCGTGAAGCAAGGATGTACGCGAAAGAAGACATTCCTCAGCTTCTGGAGATGCCTCCCGATCAGCGCTATCAAAGTATCTTGAAAATGAGCGCCGATGAGCGCCTAGCCCTGAAGGGCTCTCTAAAGGGTGAGCAAGGGACCGAGCTGCTCGATGGCATGAACCCGCAGCAGCGTGAAACCTTGCAGGCCATTGTGACTCCACAGGCCGTTGTGGGTGGTGAATTGGCCCAGGCAAAACTCATGCGTGCTATCTACAGCGAGCGCCAGCTTGAAGAGGTCATGACTGACTTCTGGTTCAACCACTTTAACGTCTTTATCGGTAAGGGGCCTGATCGCTACATGCTGACCGCATACGAGCGAGATGCGATTCGCCCACGTGCACTCGGAAAATTCAAGGATCTGCTGTTTGCCACGGCGAAGAGTCCGGCAATGCTGTTCTATCTCGATAACTGGCAGAGTGTTGGTCCGAACTCCGAGTTGGCCATTTATGGGCCGCAGCGCCGACGCCGCATGAATACCGGATTTGGCCGTCCGTTTGGCGGGCCATTTCCTCCGAAGCCGAATGCGCAGCAAGCTAAGAAGCGCCCCAGTGGCCTGAATGAGAACTATGCCCGCGAAATCATGGAGTTGCACACCCTTGGAGTGGATGGCGGCTATACCCAAAAAGACGTTACCGAATTAGCCAAAGTTCTAACCGGCTGGAGTATTCAGCAGCCCCAGCTAGGCGGCGATTTTACTTATAACGAGCGTGCTCATGAGCCGGGGAAAAAGTATGTTCTCGGCCATGAAGTCAAAGAGAATGGCGAAAAGGAAGGCGCGGAGATGTTGGATGTGCTGGCGCACCATCCATCCACAGCGAGATTTATCTCAAAGAAGCTTGCGATGCGCTTCGTTTCCGACGATCCTCCACAAACGCTGGTAGACCGGATGGCCGACACCTTCCTTAAGAAAGATGGCGACATCCGCGAAGTGCTGCGCACCATGTTCCGCTCGCCCGAATTTTGGTCCCCTGAATCCTATCGGGCCAAGGTTAAGACGCCTCTGGAGTTTGTGGCCTCGGCGGCCCGCGCATCCGGAGTCGATGTGCAAAATGCGATGCCGCTGGTGCAGGCGTTAAATCGTATGGGAATGCCGCTTTACGGGATGCAGCCGCCAACCGGTTATTCCATGAAAGCGGAAACCTGGGTGAACTCTTCAGCCCTGCTTGGACGTATGAATTTCGCGCTCCAGATCGGTGCCGGCAGGCTTCGGGGTTCCGCGGTAAATCCACAGGCGCTCTTGCGCGGTCCTGCGCCTCAGGATTCTGCGGCGGCACTGACGGCCCTTGAAGGCGAGATCTTGGCCGGAGATGTTTCTCCCCAAACCCATGCGGTGATTCAAAAACAACTTGACGATCCACAGGTCACACAGCGCAAACTTGACGATCCCGATCAAGGCCCCAACTACGGCGTGATTGCCGGGCTTATTATGGGATCGCCCGAATTTCAGAGAAGGTGAAGGAGCTTGAGCATGGCGATTACTCGTAGAGTATTTTTGAAAAACGGCGCACTGGCGATTGTTGGAACCAGCATCATTCCCAGTTTCTTGACCCGCGCGGTCTACGCGGCCGATACTGCGGCAGGCGCAGGAAAGAAACGGCTTGTCGTGTTGTTCCAGCGCGGCGCCGCCGATGGATTGAATATCGTGGTTCCTCACGGCGAATCCGCCTACTACTCTATGCGCCCCAGCATTGCGATTCCTCGTCCTCGTAACAACGGAGAGGGAGCCATCGATTTGGATGGATTTTTCGGCCTGCATCCCGCCATGAGCGCGTTTAAGCCTTTGTGGGAGCAAAAGCATCTGGCGATTGTTCACGCCACCGGGTCGCCGGATAATACCCGGTCGCATTTTGATGCTCAAGATTACATGGAGTCGGGAACGCCTGGCCTGAAAGCGACAGAAGATGGCTGGCTCAATCGCGCCCTGGCTGGCGTGAAGGAGAGTGGATCTTCGCCGTTTCGCGCCATCTCCATGGGCGGTTCGCTGCCCCGGACCTTAGCGGGCCAGGTGCCCGCAGTTGCCATCGGGAATATTCGTGAATTTGCCGTGGGACGCGGCGGACCGGCGGGCAATGTCGCTAGCAATACGTTTGAAGCCATGTATGCGCAGTCGGTGGACACAGTGCTGCACGGCACCGGCAGCGAGACGTTTGAAGCGGTCAAGATGCTGCGCTCCGCCGATCCGGAGAAATATACTCCCGCTCCTGGCGCGAACTATCCCCGTGGACGGTTCGGAGACAGCCTTCGTCAGGTTGCGCAGCTTGTTAAGGCGAACCTTGGCGTGGAAGTCGCATTTGCGGATATCGGCGGATGGGATCATCACGTAAACGAGGGAAGCGTGCAGGGGCAGATTGCCAACAGCACCCGTGAATTTTCGCAGGCCATCGCCGCCTTCTGGACCGACCTTGGCGATCTGGCTGGTGATACCGTGGTTGTAACTATGTCGGAGTTTGGGCGCACGGCGCGTGAAAATGGCAACCGTGGCACTGATCACGGCCACGCCAACGTAATGTTTGTGTTAGGCGGTCCGGTCAAGGGCGGAAAGGTCTACGGAAACTGGCCAGGACTGCGTCAGGAACACCTTTACGAAGGCCGCGACTTGGCCGTGACCACCGACTTTCGTCAGGTCTTAGGCGAAGCCGTATATCGCCATCTGGGCAATCAATCGCTCGTCAAGGTCTTTCCCGGCTTCGACAAAGGTTCTCCGAGCACCTTCCTGAACTACCTGGGGTAGATGCTCTTAGATTCGGCTTTCGGCAAGATTTGGCCTTCGGCAAATCGCCTGCCGAACGTCGGCACACGGCTAGATTTGTTTCAACGAACCTTGCCCTCAATCTGGTCGCGGGTGGCGGCAACCTGCTCCCCTGTGGCCAGATTCTTAAGCGCAAACTGTCCAGATTGAACCTCGTTCTCTCCAACGATAAGAGCGAATCGTGCTCCGGCTTTGCTGGCGGTCTCTAGCGATTTTTTTAGGCGAAATGTTTCATCGCCCACAGAGACGATCAGGTTTTTCCTGCGCAGTTCGCTGGCTAGTCGCGCAGTTTCCACATTCATGCCCGCTCCAAGTGGCGCTATGTAGATGTCCACCGCCCGTTGAGCAAGTTTGGAATGTTCTTGCAGCGCCATCACCAGGCGATCTTCGCCGATGGCAAAGCCAATCCCGGGGGCAGCCGGCCCGCCAAGAGCCTCCGAGAGCCCGTCGTAACGCCCGCCTCCCAGAATTGCGTTTTGCGCGCCTAGCGCTCCATGCGTGAACTCGAACGCAGTTCGCGTGTAGTAGTCCAACCCGCGCACCAGCCGGTAGTTCAGGACAAAGGGAATACCCACTGCTGAAAGAATTTTTTGCACCTCATCGAAGTGGGTGCGGCAGTTCTCGTCGAGATAGTCGCTCAGGCGCGGCAAGGATTCGATGATCGGCTGGTCTTCCGGAACTTTGCAGTCCAGCACTCGAAGCGGATTGGTCTCGGCCCGCCGCTGGCAATCCACACACATGTTTTGAACCACGTCCTTAAGCGCGGACCGTAAGGCCTCGTGAAACTTGGGACGATCATTGCTGCAACCAACGGAATTCAACTCCAGCGTCCAACCGGTAAGCCCAAGCTTATCGAGGAGTGCAGCCAGCATTTCCAGAATCTCGGCGTCCACCGCCGGAGACTCGCTGCCCGCCGCGGTCGTCCCGATCACCTCTGCGCCGATCTGGTAAAACTGCCGGTAGCGCCCTTTTTGCTGCCGCTCACGGCGAAATTGCGGGCCAATGTAGTAGAACCTTTGTAGTCCTGGGCGCTCATGGAAATTGTGCTGGATGTAAGCTCGTACCACACCTGCCGTATTTTCAGGCCGCAATGCAAGCCACTGCGCTTTTTCACTCGCCGCGCGGGCCCGGTCCTCCCATGCAAACATTTCCTTGGAGACGATGTCGGTCTCTTCACCCACGGACCGCCGAAAGAGCTGTAAGTCTTCGATTACCGGCGTGCGGATTTCATGGAAGTTGTAAAGGCGAAAGAGGTCACGCACGGTTGCCTCGACGAAATTCCACGTCTCGGTATCGGGAGGGAGCAAGTCACGGGTGCCGCTCACCGCTTTGATTAGGCCGGCCATTTATTTGTTTAGGAACTCCTTGCGATATTGCTGGGTGTAGTCGAGATAGTTTCTAGCATACTGCAAGATTGTTTCTTGGCTGGCGGCATCGTCAATCCGTTTCTTGAATTTTCCGGGAACGCCCATCCACAGCGAATACGGCTCAACCACGGTGTTCTCAGGAAGAACGGTGCCGGCCGCAATAATGCTGCCTTCGCCGATGCTGGCATTGTTCAGGACCACCGAACCCATGCCGATGAGGCAGCGATCGGCAATGGTGCAGCCGTGGAGGGTAACCGAGTGTCCAACAGTGACCCAATCGCCCATGATGACCCCATATTTGTGTCGCATGCCATGAAGGACGGAACAATCCTGCACATTGGAATTTTTGCCGATGCGAATGGCGAACACATCGCCCCGAACCACGGCATTCATCCAGACGCTGGAGTTTTCTCCAATTTCAACGTCTCCGATAATCTGTGCGGATTCATCAATGTAGCAAAGAGGGTGGATGCGCGGCGCAAGGCCATTCAAAGAACGAATCATGGAAGAAAGAAGGTAACACGCGCCCAACGCGGCGAGCAACGCGGCTGGACTATCGACGCAGCACGCCGGAACTTTTCCGCCTTTATCAATAGGGAAGCAAGGGCAGTATTCCAGCAAGCTTCGTTCGGGCGAGTGAGGCGTCGATCGGTCGAAGGCCTGCGAATGGCCATTTTAAGGTTGAGAGCTCTTGACTAAGGCTGCATCATGCGGAGGCGAAGCTCATTTTCCCAGATCATGCTAGTGGTGTCGAAGGCCTCCACTCCGATCTGGTCGGCTTGGGTTGTGCCGGCTTTGCCGATCCAGACAACCTTGTATCTGGCCCTCTTGTTGTGGCGTTGCAGCCAAATGGTTTGGCCGATTTGTGTAATTCCGGATACCGCAACTAAACGCGCCCCGACCATCGAAATTTCATAAGTGCAGCAAAGCTGAAAATTCGCAGTGCCGGCATCGAGAAAAACTTTAATGGGCACAGCAACATGAAGACGTTTTTCGCGTCGGGGGTCGACCGGAGCCTGAGTTACAAGGGGTGACCGACTTTCTTTCTGCTGCATAACCCTAAAAGTATGGTGGACTTGGCCAATGTCCGCAACATTACTTTCGTTTGAGCGTGGATATGCCTCTGATTCGGCTCTTAGGTCAAGTCGATGTCGACGCTTAAGCACCTTAAGCCCTTGCGTCGAAAGCGAGCATTGAGCGCAAACGCGTTTTTCCCAAACCGTTTACAATAAATAGCTAGCCTTCCTTTTTGTGAGCAAATGACATGATTCAGTTTCCGGTGCCAGAGGCCTTGACCTTTGATGACGTATTGCTTTTGCCGGCGCACTCCGACATCGTTCCGGCCGAGGCCATTACGCAAACGCAGCTTTCCCGCAACATTCGTCTGAATATCCCCATCATCAGCGCGGCCATGGATACGGTGACCGAGTCGCGCCTGGCGATTGCCATTGCCCAACAGGGTGGTTTGGGAATCGTCCACCGGAACCTGTCGATTGAGCAGCAGGCGGACGAGGTGGACAAGGTAAAGCGATCGGAGAGCGGAATGATTATGGATCCCATTACGCTCTCGCCCGAGCACAAGATTGCCGATGCCTTGGAGTTGATGCGCCGCTACAAAATCTCCGGCGTGCCGGTCACAAAAAACAAGCGGCTCGTCGGTATTCTCACCAATCGCGATCTCCGGTTTGAGACCCGCACCGACACTCGCATTGAGGAGGTGATGACGAAGGATAACCTTATCACCGTGCCGGTGGGGACGACCTTGGAGGCCGCCGAGAAGATTCTGCACGAGCATCGGGTCGAAAAACTTCTAGTGGTCGATGACAAGTACAACCTAAAAGGGCTGATTACGGTCAAAGACATTCAGAAGAAGCTACGCTATCCCAACGCTGCCAAGGATGAGCATGGCCGTTTGCGGGTGGGCGCTGCGATTGGCGCGACGGGCGATTTCTTGGAGCGGGCGCAGGAGATGGTCAATGCCAAAGTGGACCTGTTGACTATTGATTCGGCGCACGGCCATTCAACCCGCGTACTCGATGCAATCAAAGCAATCAAGGCGCGCTTTCCGGAGGTCGATCTTGCGGCCGGCAACGTCGCCACTCATGAAGGCGCGTGTGCGCTGGCCAAGGCGGGCGCGGATGCCGTAAAAGTGGGTATCGGCCCAGGATCGATTTGCACGACCCGAATTGTCACTGGGGCGGGCGTCCCTCAGATTACCGCGATTGCCGAGGCGTCCCGGGCATGCCGCGATGCACAGATTCCCGTGATTGCCGATGGAGGCATCAAATACTCAGGAGACGTCACGAAAGCCATTGCTGCCGGCGCCGGTGTCGTGATGATCGGTTCGCTCTTTGCCGGTACAGACGAGAGTCCCGGTGAAACCATTCTTTACCAGGGACGGTCGTTTAAATCGTATCGGGGCATGGGTTCGCTCTCTGCCATGGCAGCAGGAGGAAGCGAGCGCTACGCACAATCGGAAGACGAATCTTCGGCGGCCACTTTCGAGGAAGGCGACCGTGGCAACCGCTTGAACAAACTCGTGCCTGAAGGCATTGAGGGGCGGGTGCCCTACCGCGGCACGCTGGCGGGCATGGTGCATCAACTTGTAGGTGGGCTGCGCTCGGGTATGGGGTATTGCGGAGCGAAGAATATTTCTGAACTACAACATAAAGCGCGGTTTATCCGCATTAGTGGTGCGGGACTGAAAGAAAGCCACGTTCACGACGTCATTATTACGCGCGAAGCGCCGAACTATCGATTGGAGTAATTGCCTGTGTCATCAACGCTTGCGGCGTCGGCCCATACCGTACCTCCCAGAAAATTCATAGCATGGCTCCCCACCGTGGCATGGGTGGCCATGATCGCCTGCTTCTCGACCGATTCTTTCTCTTCCGCCCACACCGGGAGCATCCTGCTTCGTCTAATTCATTCGATTTATGGCCCGATTACGGAAAGGCAGTTCGACGTCATCCATGTCTTCATTCGTAAGGGGGCTCATTTCACGGTCTATGGAGTGTTGAGTTGGTTGGCCTACAATTCTTGGCGGGCGACGTTCCCATCTCCGCGCCCCTGGCAGTTCAATTGGAGTGGGCTGGCGCTGGCTCTTACATTGGTTGCCGCTAGCGCCGATGAGTTTCACCAGAGCTTTGTGCCTTCGCGTACCTCTAGTCCCCTCGATGTGCTCCTTGATGTTACAGGCGCAATCTTCTTTCAAACGCTCATTGCCAGTTTTGCCAAAGGATATTCAACCCGGCGCGGACGCTCCGCGCACTGATTTCGATCCGGACTAGCTTTCTTGCAAAAACTCTTGTTTGTGGGAGTTACAGCTTCTAAAACTATTCCTAAAAGTCACAACCCCGCAGGTCGTCCCTGCGGGGTTGTCGGTAGACTGTTGGGATTGGCTGAAGGCGTTGCTCCACCAGTTGCAGAGGCCTTTGCGAACCCTACTTCCTATCGCCAGGACTTAAGAGCGTAACGCCCTAAGCCTCAGCCACCTCACGTTGGTAACTACAATCAGAATTTTTCATCTTGTCGGATCATCCTCCTTTCTCGTGTTCCTATACTCTACGCCCGTGAAATGCGGTTCGTCAACGAGCTTGTATCCTGCTCACGTGAAAAGACTTGTTTCGCTCTCAGAAGGACATGCCCCATTAGCGCAGAGGCGTTACTCTTTGGATAACAATTACGAATTGACAATTTGTGTCACCCATCATAGGCTTGCGCTACACACGATTTTTTCTGCGAGTGAGGCCGCCCCCGAGCCTCAATTTCACTGTCAGGAATCCTCGGAATATGGCTCAAAGATTAGGCGATCTTCTGGTTCGGGAGAAGGTCATCACCTCGGAGCAGCTCGATAAGGCGCTCAGGGCGCAGAGAGACGCAGGTCCAAGCGCTCGCTTGGGTTCCGTTCTCGTCCAGCTTGGATACGTCAACGACGAGGAGGTGACGAATTTCCTCTCTCGCCAATATGGCGTCCCGGCCATCAACCTTCAGTATTTCGAGATCGATTCCACCGTCGTTAAGCTAATTCCGGAAGACACTGCGAAGCGTTATCAGATCCTTCCTCTTAGCCGTGTAGGTGCTTCGCTGACCATTGCCATGGTCGATCCCACGAATGTCTTCGCCATGGACGACATCAAGTTCATGACCGGATTCAATATCGAGCCCGTCGTGGCATCCGAATCGGCCATCATGGATGCGATCGAGAAGGCTTACGGGCAGCAGCATCAGGGGGAGAACGTCGATGAACTGCTGGCGTCAATGGGAGAGGAGAGCGATGTAGAGCTGCAGGCAGACGCGGAAGACCTCGACCTGATGGCTTTGGAGAAATCGGCGGAAGAGGCTCCGATTGTCAAGCTGGTCAATATCATCCTCACCGATGCCGTCAAGCGGGGAGCGAGCGATATTCACGTTGAGCCTTATGAAAAAGAGTATCGGGTGCGGTTCCGCATTGATGGCGTGCTGCAGCATATCATGGCGCCGCCGCTTAAGCTCAAGGATGCCATCACATCCCGCATCAAGATCATGGCCAAACTGGATATCAGTGAAAAGCGGCTTCCCCAGGATGGCCGCATCATGCTCAAGATGCAGGTCGGCGGAAAGAAAAGGACGCTAGACTATCGCGTCAACTGCCTTCCTACGCTATGGGGAGAAAAGATTGTTCTCCGGCTCCTGGACAAAGAAAACCTTCGCTTGGATATGACCAAGCTCGGCTTCGAGCCGGAGTCGCTTGAAAAGTTCCAAAAGGCAGTGCTCAAGCCTTATGGAATGGTGCTGGTGACCGGGCCAACGGGTTCGGGCAAGACCAATACGTTGTATTCGTCGATTTCGCTCCTGAACAAGCCAGATACGAACATTATTACCGCGGAAGACCCTGTGGAGTTCCAGTTGCACGGCGTGAACCAGGTGCAGATGAAAGAATCCATCGGGTTGAATTTTGCCGCTGCGCTGCGCGCCTTCTTGAGGCAGGACCCCAACATCATTCTCGTCGGTGAGATTCGCGATTTCGAAACCGCCGAGATCGCGATCAAGGCCGCTCTTACGGGACACCTGGTGCTGTCCACATTACACACGAATGGCGCCCCTGAAACCATTAGCCGCTTGATGAACATGGGGATCGAGCCGTTTCTGGTGGCGACCGCCGTCCATCTTATTTGCGCCCAGCGTTTGATTCGCCGCATTTGCATCGAGTGCCGGGAAGAGATCCCTATGCCCCCGCAGGCGCTGTTGGAAGCGGGTTTCACTGCCGATGAATCGCGTCGTGCCAAAATTTACAAAGGCCGAGGCTGCAGCACCTGCAATGGTAGCGGATACAAGGGACGTGCAGGCTTGTATGAGGTCATGGAGATCGACGACGAAATACGCGAACTAATTCTGGTGGGCGCCTCGGCTACTGAACTGAAAAAGAAGGCCATGGAGCGCGGTATGATCACGCTCCGCCGAAGCGGACTAGTTAAAGTCATGGAAGGGGTTACCACGATGGAAGAAGTAGCCCGCGAGACGGTTCACTAGAGGACAGGTGGGAGCTGGCTGCGAGTCCGCAGCGAGGACGAGGCCCGGCAGATGGACTTTTGAGTAACTCATTTGCGTGGCAAGGTTTGAATGCCGAAGCCTCATCGTTAGATTTTGCAAGTAGGAGCGGTCTTGCCGTTCTAGCTTTTATAAGGGTCCGATTTTGTTTTACAGGAATATCTGGGGAAGGAAGTAGCCAGCATTCATGAATGTTACGTTGAGCGATCTGCTGAAGAAGATGTTGGAGATGAGTGGCAGCGATCTCCACATAACGACCAATTCGCCACCACAAGTCAGGGTTCACGGGCACTTGCAGCCTCTGGATATGCCGCCTCTTACTCCCGCGGAAACCAAGCAGCTCGCCTACAGCGTGCTTACCGATGCGCAGAAACATCGTTTCGAAGAGAACCTGGAACTGGATTTTTCATTCGGGTTAAAAGGGCTCGCTCGTTTTCGCGGCAACTGTTACAACCAGCGCGGTGCAGTGGGAGCGGTCTTTAGGGTGATTCCCTTTGAAATCAAATCTTTTCAGCAGCTTAATCTGCCGAACATCGTTTCCAAGCTATGCGACAAGCCTCGTGGTCTGATCCTGGTTACCGGTCCAACCGGCTCCGGCAAGTCAACCACTCTGGCCGCCATGATCGACAAGATCAATACCGAGCGGCACGAGCACATCATTACGATCGAAGACCCGATTGAATTCGTTCATCAGAACAAGAGCTGCTTGGTGAACCAACGCGAAGTGCATTCTGATACCAAATCATTCTCCGACGCGCTGAGAGCGGCCCTCCGAGAAGATCCCGATGTAGTGCTGATCGGTGAAATGCGCGATCTGGAAACGATTGAATCCGCGTTACGAATTGCCGAGACCGGCCACCTTACCTTCGGCACCTTGCATACCAACTCGGCAGCGTCCACTATCAACCGTATTATTGACGTTTTTCCTTCGCACCAGCAGTCCCAGATTCGTGCGCAGCTTTCACTGGTGTTGGAAGGAATTCTTTGTCAATCGTTGTTGCCCAAGATCGGCGGAAACGGGCGCTGCATGGCGATGGAGATCCTGGTGCCGAACGCCGCGGTGCGTAACCTGATCCGTGAAGATAAGGTGCATCAAGTCTATTCAGCAATGCAATCCGGCCAAGACAAGTTCGGAATGCAGACCTTTAACCAGTCTTTGGCTTCGCTGTATTTCCAGAGACAGATCGCCATGGAGATGGCCTTGCAGCGTTCCTCGCTGCCGGATGAGCTCCAGGATATCGTGAATCGAGGCGTTCAGGCCGCGAAAGTAGCCTCAGGCGCGCCCGCCGTGGCTAGGCGGTAAAGGCGCAAATCGCAGGGACGCTGAGCACAAGGACGAGAGGAGTCTATCGTTATGCCGGTTTACACATTCAAGGGAACCGATTCGCAGGGAAAGAAGATCTCGGGCGAAAGGGTAGCGGACAACAAGGTCCAGGTTCAGAGCCAGTTACGGCGCGAGCGTATTACCGCAAAGGCCATCAAGGAAAAAGGCAAAGAGTTTACTCTTCCGCAGCTGGGAATGGGCACTGTACCCACAAAAGACATCGCCATCTTCTTCCGGCAGTTTTCGGTCATGATCGATGCCGGCTTGCCCCTTGTGCAGTGTCTGGAGATTCTCGCCGGCAACCAGGAGAATCCGGTATTTCAAAAGTGTCTGACCGGAGTCCGCACAACGGTGGAAGGCGGAGCCACGCTCTCCAACGCGATGAGGCAGTATCCCAAGGTTTTCGACGACCTGACGACCAACATGATTGAAGCCGGTGAAGCCGGCGGTATTCTCGATACGATCCTACAGCGGCTCGCCACTTACGTGGAAAAGAACGTCAAGCTGAAGGCTGCGGTAAAGTCCGCCCTCATCTATCCTGTCTCGGTTATCACTATAGCGACGCTCGTGGTGGGCGCGCTGCTCAAGTTTGTGGTGCCGGTCTTTGCCAATATGTTTTCCGGCATGGGCGTGGATCTCCCGCTGCCCACAAGAATCGTGATTGGCCTCAGTAACTTTGTTGGACGCTTCTGGTGGCTAGTAATCGGCTTTCTCGTGGGTTTCGCTCTTTTCATTCGGCAGTCAAGGCAAAATCCGCAGGGCAGGCTGTTCTTCGACAAATTGTTGCTAGGGACGCCGGTGCTGGGGCCCGTGCTCCGCAAGATTGCGGTAGCCCGCTTTACTAGAACCCTTGGCACACTTATCACATCGGGTGTTCCAATTCTCGAAGGTCTCACAATCACAGCCCGAACTTCAGGAAACGCGGTTCTGGAAATGGCTCTGCTCAGCGTGCGCAAAGCGGTTGAAGAAGGCCGCACGATCGTAGATCCGCTCAGAGAAAGCGGGGTTTTTCCCAACATGGTTACCCAGATGATCGGCGTGGGTGAAGCTACGGGCGCAATGGATACGATGCTGCAAAAGATTGCCGATTTTTATGAAGATGAAGTGGATACTGCAACGAAGAACCTGCTCACGCTGATGGAGCCCATCATGATCGGTCTTCTTGGAGTGGTGGTCGGCGGCATCGTGATTTCTCTTTACTTGCCGTTGTTCTCCCTGATTGCCAAACTTTCATAAGGCTGGCGAAATGAATCAACGTTGCGCGGGGCTGCTGGGTTTTTATGAATCGAGAGCTCCGCTGGGTCCTTCTCGGCATGCGCGTCCCGTGTTTTCAGGATGTAAAAGCATAGGCACGCTGGGCTAGCCGGTAGGATTTGAAATCTTAGGATCGTGAGCGGGCATGAATGGGGGACGTTAAGTTTAACGAACGTTCGTGGTTGGCATGGCTTGTTAAAGTCCGTGTCCTCATCATCTCGCTGCTCTTTGCCGTTGAGCTATTGATCGTCAGTCTCACGCCCACCAGGGTGCCGACCAGCGCTTTCATTACGATCGTGTTTCTCTGGTATACCGTCTCCGTTTTTTTTGTGGTTCTTTTCCCGATCTGGCACGAGTACAAGCTACAGGCGATCACCCAGATATTCACAGATCTGGCTTTCTCAACGGCGGTAGTCTACGTGACGGGAGGGTTAGATAGTTATTTCTACAGTTTTCTTGGGCCGCTGGTGATTATCGTGTCAAGCATCCTACTTCCACGATATTGGGCTTATGTCACCGCGGCAGTCTCCTTTATTCTTTTCGGTTCAGTGCTGGAACTTTCTTACTTCGACAAGATTCCCTCTTTTCAGACTTCTGGAAGAGGTGAGCTAAAATCTCTTCAAGCTACCATTCTGATCAATCTGCTGGCCTATATGGCCGTGGCTCATCTTGCGAGTGCCCTGGCCGCGAGGCTAAGGCAGGCTGGTGCTGAGCTCAAAGACAAGAGCGGAGAGCTCTCCAATCTACAGGTCCTCTACGAGAATGTGATTCATTCCATTCGTAGCGGCTTGATTACAACCGATCCGCAAGGCCGCATCACTCTACTCAACGATCCCGGTCAAAGGCTCCTGGAACGCAGCGCCTCTTCTATTTATGGACGGCATATTGCGGAGTTGTTTCTCGATCGATTGCCTTCGCCGGACTTGCTTCCGGCCCAGGCTGAAGTCCGGGGCATGACGCCTTCAGGCGATGAGAAGATTTTTGGCATTTCTGTTACAGGATTGGAATCAGTAGACCATGGAGTGATTGGGCGCGTTTACACTTTCGAAGATCACACGGAGATTCGGAGGTTGGAAGGAGAGGTGCGCACCCGGGACAAATTAGCGGCCATTGGACGGTTGGCTGCGGGAATTGCACATGAGGTTCGCAACCCGCTGGCTTCAATCGCTGGTTCGGTGAAGGTGCTTGCGCGAGTTTCGCCGTTTAACGAAGAGCAAAAGGTATTGGTCGATATCGTCACGCGGGAGTCGCAGCGGCTCAATTCTATCGTCTCCGATTTTCTTGCCTACTCCAGGGAGAAAAGCTACAAGTTAGAACGCACGGACTTGATTCCTATCCTCGAAGACGCTCTTTCTCTTCTTGAAAATCGCTCTCAAAATCAGGAATTAAAAATTGTGCGGCAGTTCGAGACTAGTCATGCATTTGCCGTAGCCGATGTAGACCGGATGAAGCAGGTATTCTGGAATCTTTTGGAAAATGCCGTCCGGGCGATGTCCGGGGCGGGAACCATCACGGCCTCCGTTCGGGCGGTCGGCGACAAGTGGAGAGTTGGCATTCACGATACCGGAACCGGCATCTCAGCGCAGCAGATTGAAAAGATGTTCGAGCCTTTCCAGTCAAATTTTGAAGGAGGCACGGGCCTCGGTCTGGCTATTGTTTACCAGATCGTACAGGCGCATGGAGCTAAGATTTCGGTAGAATCCCAGCCAGGAAAAGGCTCGGAATTCATATTGGAAATTCTCCATGCAAAGCAAGCGGCCGAACCCTATGACCAGCGCAACTCCGTCCCAAGTTCAGAGGTAGTGTCGCATGGCTAGCATTCTGGTTTGCGACGATCAGAGATCGATCTGTGAGATGCTCGATATCTCTTTGCGCCGTGACGGGCACAAAGTAGAGACGGTGAACGCCGGTGATGCGGCCAAGAAGAAGCTCGATTCCGCCAATTACGAAGTGTTGATCACTGACATCAAGATGCCCCAAACCGATGGCATCGAAGTCCTGCGTCACGCGCGCCACATTTCACCTGAGACTTCTGTGATCCTGATTACGGCAGTAGAAGACTATGAAGCCGCCGTGCAGGCAGTGCGGGGAGGAGCGTTCGACTACATTCACAAAGGGCCGTCGTTGCTCGAAGAGTTGAAGGTTTCTGTGGGACGCGCGGTTGAGGCGATGACGCTCCGGCGGCAGAACTTTGCTTTAAAGAGGGATGCCGCAACCCGTAACTCACTGGACAACATCATTGGCAATAGCACGGCCATTGAAAAGCTGAAACAGACCATTCGCACCATTGCTTCTACCGGGAGCACGGTGTTGATTTATGGTGAGAGCGGCACCGGCAAGGAACTCGTGGCACGCGCGGTTCATGCCTGCTCCCCGAGAGTTTCTGAGCCGTTCGTGTCTATCAACTGCGGGGCTTTTCCGGAGACGCTGCTGGAAAGCGAGCTGTTCGGATATGTCAAAGGAGCTTTTACCGGCGCTAGCCAGAACAAGCGGGGATTATTTGAAGTAGCACAGGGCGGCACGATTTTCTTGGATGAAATCGGAGAAATGAGCCTCGCCATGCAGGTAAAACTTCTTCGGGTGTTGCAGGAGCGTAGTATCCGTCCCATTGGAGGCGCGCAGGAAGTACCCATTGACGTGCGTGTGATAGCGGCGACCAATCGGGATCTTCAGCAGATGGTGGACGGCAATCTTTTTCGTGAGGATCTTTACTATCGAGTGAGCGTAATCCCCATTGTGGTTCAGCCCTTGCGCGAGCGTAAAGACGATATCGCTCTGTTGGCTAGCCACTTTCTCAAGAAATACACGACGGCTGCTCATAAGAGCATCCTTAGGATTCATCCTGATTCGCTCTTGTCTCTGCGCGCTTATGACTGGCCGGGCAACGTACGGCAGCTTGAAAACACCATCGAAAGATCGGTTGCCCTCGAAACTGGCGAGGAACTGATGGTCGACCTCGATTCGAATCGGCCCAAAGTGCGCGCGGCCGCTGTTGGGAACGGCGCCACGGTGCCGGGTGTTCCTGCAGAAGGGCTTGATTTTGGCGAATACGTCGCGGGTATCGAGCGATCGTTGGTGGAATCAGCCTTGCAACAAGCCGGTGGAGTACAGACGAGAGCTGCGGAACTCCTAAAAGTCTCGTATCGTTCTTTCCGCCATTTGCTCAAAAAGTACGATATCTGAGCTTCTATTTTTTGACCTGGATTCCTGACACATTTGTTCAGGCGATTGGGATTCGAAACGAATCAGGGATTCTTCGGCTTCGGCCGGGCATAATTTTCCATCTCGGCAGTCCAGGTCAGGAACCGCGTTAATTGCTTCCTTTCGCGCAGGATGAATCCCCAGAATTCTAGAAACCCGATCTTATCCATCTTCAGACCCGTATAGGTTTCCATTCTCCAGCGGAGATAGGGGCTACGCCAGGGGGAAAGATGATGCCCCTTTGTGGCATTCCATAGGAACCGAATCACGCGACGCATTGATTTGAGTATACCGCCGTTTCTATCGAACCAAGGAAAGGGCCAACAGGAGCGGCCATTTCTAAAGGCAAGCCTTACGAGTAAGATTACCTTAAAAACAGATCAGAAATAAACCTTAGCATTACCTCCGTACCGTTGTTCGTGAATAGTCTCTAATCTAAACTCCTTCCAATTTTATGAATTGCCGTTTTTTACGCTGGCTGGTACCGCTGCTCGCGGTTGTATTGCTGGAGACAGCTTCTTACGCAAAACAGATTGCCGTGATTGTCGACAAAGCGAATACTACCGGCAACATGACCGTGGCGGATCTCGCAAAGCTCCTCAAGTTCGACGGCCGCAACAAATGGGCGGACGGACGAAACATTGTGATTGTCGTTCGCGAATCCTCCTCTCCCGAAATGCAAACGGCGCTGCAAAAGCTCTACAAGATGCAGGTTCCCGAGTTCAACGCTTTGATTGCGGCCCATCGTGGATCTGTCATGGTGGTGAAATCCGAGGAGGAACTGCTGAAAACGGTGGAATCCTTACCCGGAGCCATCGGCTTTGTCGATGTCTATTCCATTAACAACAAGATCAATGTGTTGAAAGTCGATGGCAAATTGCCCTTGGAACCCGGATATTTGCTCAAAGGAAACTGATATTTCCACCATGCGAAGCCTCGTAGCGGTAGCCACCAGAGCAAGAACCCCATTTTCTGCTGTTAAACGCAAGCTATTTGCCTGTGTATTTGCGATAGCCCTTTCCGGTGTAGCCGCAGCGCGCGATGCGGCCCAGCAGACGCCGGCGCTCACCTTGATGTCGGTAACTACGAAATCAGAAGAAGCCCGCACTCTGCTGCGGGACGGCTTGCGGAAGTGGCAAATACTCTATACAGAGGAAGGCCTTCGCGAGTGGCGCAAGGCGGTAGAACTCGATCCTCAATTTGCCCTCGCGCATACCTTTTTATTTTTTCTTTCCCGCGATCCTGTGGAGCAAAGCTCCGAACGCGAGAAGGCGCTGGCGACGAAGCGGTTTGCCGGGCACGAAGAGCAGTTGATTATTGACTGGTTGAGCAGCTCCATGGATGGGAGCTGGATTCCCGCCATACAGGCGATGAACGAGGCCCAGCAGGAATTTCCGGGTGATCGCGATTTGGCATGGCTGGCCGGCAGGTGGCTAACCGGGCAGCAGCAGTGGGGGAGGGCGGCGGTGACCTATGAGCGCGTGGTCCGCCTTGATCCGAACTTCCCGGAAGGTTGGAATAGCCTAGGCTATTGCTATGCGCGTACTCGTATGTTCGGCAAAGCCTTTGCCGCGATGAAGAAATACACGGGTCTGCTGCCGAATGAATCCAATTCGCAGGATTCTTTCGCGGAGATCTCACGTATTGCGGGAAAGTTTGACGATGCTCTGGTCCACTATCGCGCTTCGCTGAAGATCGATCCAAATTTCGTGGAATCTATTCTCGGTATGGCGGATACCCTCGCCTTAATGGGAGATGAAGCACAGGCTCGAGCGGAATACGCCCAGGCGATCCAGCACGCCCACTCCTATGTGGAAGTGGCGCTCTTTACCCGGCAATCGGCAATCACTTATGTGAGGGAAAATAACTACAAGCAGGCGGACGCCGAATTGAGCGCGCTTGCCCAACAGGCGCACGAGAAAAACCTCGGTACCGTGGAAGCCGAAGCTTATCGCATGATGGCGCTGTATCAGAAAGATGATGCGAAGGCTCTGGAGCTGCTGCAGAAATCGGAATCGGCATTGCACGAGGATCATCCCATGCCGAGATCTTTGGTGGATCAGCAGCTGGCGGCGATTTTGCGGACGCGGGTTGAGCGAGCCGTTCAGGCCAACAAGCCGGATTTAGCCAATAGTGCTCTCAAAGAACTGGCTGGTCTGGCGGGATCGAGCAGTGATGCCGCCATTCAAATGGCCTATGACGCAGCCAGCGGAGCGATCTTGCTGGCGCAGGGAAGCTATGAGGAGGCCGTCTCTCATTTGGAAGAGGATGACAGAAATCCCTTCTCCTTGAAGCGCTTGGCAACAGCCTATGACAAGCTAGGCGAAAAGGAGAAAGCGAAGCAAGCGGAAGAGCGATTGGCAGGTTTTTTTGAGCCTACCTTGGAGCAAGCCCTTGTTGTCCCTTCCAAGCGCAGCCCGGCAAGATCCTCGAAAACACGATCTTAAGGGGTAGAACTCTCAAAGCCTTAGTCGGATTTGAATATTGGCAACGCGACAGTCCTGATTCGAGGGTTTAACTCCTCGCTAAGGCGCTCTGAAAGAAATATCTTCCAGCCTGATGAACCTTTCCCAAGAAGGATGCTTTTTGGGAAGTTTACGAAAGACCATGGACTTTCTAATCTTGCGAAGAGCAGGTGGCGAGACGCGGTTGGCGGTACACTTAGTTCAGCGTAAGACGATCCATGATTTTCCAGCCGCCTACATTTGAGCACTCGCGTAGAAGTTCCAGAGTCCTGGTGACACTGCCATTGGCTGTTTCGGGCCAGCGGGAAGATGGTTCCCATGTCAGCGGAGCCGCTGAAACTATCCTGGTCAACAAACATGGAGCGCGGATTCGCTCCGCTGTGACCCTGGAGCCCAGTATGGAGGTACGTGTCGCGATGCTCGCGCCCTATAAATGGCGCGCCGCGCAGGTGGTTTGGGCCAACTCCAGAGAAAACGAGTACGGAATCGAACTTGATCAACCTGAGAACTTTTGGGGAGTCTACTTTCCTCCAGAAGATTGGGAACTTCGGCTCCCAGCTGAAGGCGTTTCCGCATCCGACGATGGAGAAGGAAATGGCCTCTTCAAAAACTCTCTTGAACCTGTAGTAATAGAGAAGAGACCGCAGGAAACGTTGCCGATTCCAGGAGGAGGAGCGGTTGTGACCCTCCGGGGAGTTGCGGCGAATCACCTACCGTTTCAGGAGCGCGGATTGTTGGTAGCTGTTACGGACCGTGATGCCAGCTTGCTGATCGAGCCCTTAGTCGGCTTGGGCTCAAAGTTGATGGTAATCTTTGGCCCCGGCACCATGGAGGACGCTACCGTTTCGGCGATTGCCCATAGCCGCGAGTACGACCGTTGGCGGGTATGGTTGCGTTTTTCTCGTCCGATCGAAATCTCCGGAAAGAACTCGCCTGAGATCGAAGCCCTACTCTCGTCCATGGATGGTGGAGACAGTATCCACTAGGCGTCAATCCCTCCGCCTTATATAGAGTTATTTCTTACGAAAAGCCACATTCACGAGCAGCTTTTCTCCCTCAATATCCACGACATTGCAGAAAGTACGATCGCGGTGACGGGTGAAGTGCAGGCTCACGCGGCTGCCGCCGATACGGAGGTTGCGAATATTGAGGTGATCCAGCCAATGGGGAAGCGCTGGACTCACGATGTTCACTTCTTTTCGATGGGCGCTGGGCCTGATTCCAAGAACCGATGTGAGCAGCAGAAAAACCGCTCCCGAGGCCCAAGCCTGTGGAGAGCAGGAGACCGGATACTGTACGGGCAGATCGTATTCACGGCGCTGGATACCGCAAAAAAGTTCCGGTAACCGAAAATCCCGAAAGCCCATCGCCGCTTCAAACAATCCGGTAAAACCTTGAAGGGCAGGCTCGCGAAATTCATAGAGTGCCATGCCGTGGGCGACGATCGAGTTGTCGTGTGGCCATATGGAACCGCGATGATAGCTCAAGGGATTGAACACGCGTTCGTCGCGCGACATGGTGCGCCACCCCCAGCCGGAAAACATGTCCGGCTGCATGAAGCGCTGGCTTACGGCCCGGGCACGCTCCCGCGGCAGCATACGTGTAAATAGCAGATGGCCTGGGTTGGAAGAGATCACCTGAAGCTGGCGCTTATCGCTGTCTAGCGCCATCGCATAAAAGCCCCGCTGGGGCATCCAGAATGCTTTGTCGAAACGCTCCGCCATCGCTGCCGCTTCCCGCTCCAATCTCTCTGCGGTTTGAACGTCTCCAAATAGGTGGAGGAGCTTGGCTGTCTTAAATTTGGCCTCGTAAACATATCCTTGCACTTCACACAGGGCGAGGGGAGGCTTGGCTATCTCGCCATCATGATGCATGTTTGCGTCCCAGGAGTCTTTCCAGCCCTGATTGACCAGGCCGCGCGGGGATCGCCGCTGGTATTCCACAAAACCATCGCCATCGAGATCGCCGTATTTGTCGATCCACTCCAGGGCGCGATAGGCGTGGGGCAGCATGTCGCGCACAAGTTCCTCGTCCGCGGTCCAGTTGAAGGTTTCACTCAATAGGATCAGCCACAAAGGCGTGGAGTCGACCGATCCATAGTAGGGGCCAAAGGGCATCTCGTTTGAGCGAACCATCTCGCCTTCCCGGAATTCATGCAGAATCTTTCCTGGCTCTTCATCCCGCAACGGATCGTCATTCTTGCCTTGGTGTCTGGCGAGAACCCGTAGCGTTTCTTGGGCAAGGCGCGGGTTCAACAGTAGGGACTGGTAGGCAGCGATGAGCGAATCGCGTCCGAACATCGTGGCGAACCAGGGAATGCCTGCGGCAATAACGTGCCCGCGGCCTTCGGGAATCTGCAACGCATGAAAATCGCTGACGCAAGCGGATACCATCTGATCGAAAATGCCATTGCTGGATTCAAAATGGGTGGATGCGGATTCCCACTGGGCAAAGGCCTCACGGCGATGGCGAAGGCTTTGAGCGAAGTCGACGCATGGACCAGCCGCTTTGTCGTTTTCGGAATGCGGCGTGATCCTGGTATGCAGGTGGAAGTGCTTGAATGGCGGCAGCTTGAGCTTCCACGTGGCGGATGTTCCCTGAATTACCTCCGGTTTCGGCGAAAACTCAATAAGGGTTTCCCGGCTTATGTTGTCTCGACCGACATAGCAAAAAATCAGGGAGTCGCCACGCATTACCGGCTTGTGGTAGTGACCCAGGGACTCACGCATCACGCCGCGTACCTGAAATACATCCATGAAATCGGCTTCGTAAGCCAGCTCAATGACCAACTCTAGCTCTTGAAAGTTGAAGTTCTCGAACGTGAAATAGTCGTAAAGAACTCCACTGCAAAGCAGTTGCTCCCGGCGAATATGCACTGTGTTGGCGGGAATCTCATAATCGCTGCGCAGGGTGCTTTGGCCGGTGGTCAGCTCAATTTGTGAGATAAACGTCTGCTCGGTGTTGGAGGAGAGCACGATGGTTCGATACCCGCCTACACGCAGCTCCATGCGGCTCAGGAAGCGCGTGTCATCGTGAAAGAATCCCACATCGGGAGCGCCTGGCGGCATTACATCTCCGGCGAGCGTAGTGGAGAGAAATGTCTTTCCGTCAATCAGCGTGAGATTGTTGATCTTGCGAGGTTCCGCGTTCTGATAAGCCACTCGCGGCTCGGGATAAGGAGGAGATATCTCGACAAGCTCCAGCCGGGAAACGACCAATTTTGAGTTCACAGTTCAGCTCTGCCAAAGACGAAGATGGGGAAATCTCTTAAGGTCTGCCTAAAACCGAGAATGGCGTGCTCTTTTGGCATCATCGGATCGGCTCCGGCTGCTTGTCGTTACGCGGCAAGATGCTCGCTCCGCATGTCGCGCTGGGAGCCAGAGAGCACTTCCGAATACAGTTGAGAGTAATCTTCCGCCATTCGATCCACGGAAAAGTGTTGTTCGAAGTGTTGGCGCACCGTTTCTGGCGCAATCTTCAACTCGCGGGCACAGTCCGCCAGTTCCGAAGGAGAGAAGCGCACATAGCCGCTGATGCCTTCTTCCACCACTTCTCTCACCGATCCGCCGGGAGTCGCCAGTACCGGCGTCCCGCAGGCCATTGCTTCAATCATTACCAGGCCAAAGGGCTCATCCCATTGGATCGGGAAGAGCATGGCCATGGAGCTTCCTAGCAACTCGTTTTTTTCCTCCAACCCAATTTCACCGATGTACTCGATAAACCTGCCGTCAATATGGGGCCTGACCGCATGTTCCCAATACTGCGTATATGCCGGCTGTATCTCGCCTGCAATCTTCAGCGGAATTCCGGAGAGCTTTGCAATTTCAATTGCGATGTGAGTGCCTTTGCTGGGAGCGATACGGCCCAGGAAGCTCAGATAGGGCCGCTTCTTGGGGGCGATTCGATAGCAATTGGGATCGATTCCATGGTGGATGGTCTGGATCCTGGCCAGCGGTAGCTTGCTCCTTTGGAAATCGCTGATTGAGACATACGAGATATCCGGCGACATGGACATGTAGTAATCCGTTAGCTCGGGTTCATGCGCGTGATGCACCGTATACACCAAAGGAGTCTCGACATACCGGGAGAAGCTCAAACCACAAGCGGAGTTCAAATGAATAATGTCCGCATCGCCCGCCGCTTCTTTTACCGCCCATGCGGCATGATTGAGCCCTTTCAGGCTGGTATCGACTTCTCCCCGTATCGGCCAGTTTTCTTTTTCATAGATCCATCGCAGCTCGACCGGCACGGTAGATTCACCATTGGCGTAGACGGTCACATCGATACCCTGGCGGGACAAGCTGCTGGCCAGTTCGCTAATAAAGAGTTCTGTCCCGCCATATTTCTTGGGCGGCACGGCGATAAATGGGGGAGCAATCAGGGCGATTTTCATTGGGCGAAGCCGGTAACTGAGTTTAGAGATGCGGGTTTACTCCGCAGCGTTGGCAGAGCCTCCGGAGGGGCTAGGGCGTTAGGCCGGGTCTGATACACTGCGAGCACAATGACCAAGAGAACCCTTGCGCTTTGGCTGTTTGCGATTTGCAGCCTATCCGCGCTTGCCCAGTGTTGCCCTGCAAAGCCCCAGGCCGAAAAGAAAGATATTTTATGGCTCAAGCTGCAGGACGATCTTCGTGGTATCGATAGGCATTTGGATGGTGTCATGGGCCTCGCTATCAAGGATCTTGTTTCCGGGGAAGAATTTCTTATCCACGGCGATGAGATCATGCCTCAAGCCAGTTCCATCAAGATCGCAATTCTTGCCACGCTCTACCTTCAGGTTCAGCAAGGGCAGATCAAGCTCACCGACCTTTATGTGGTGCGCCAGGAAGACCTGGTTGCGGGCAGCGACATTATGTTGGGCCTCACGCCCGGCACAACCCGCCTTACGCTCCGGGACCTGGCAACCATGATGGTCGCCGTAAGCGACAACAGCGCCACGAATGTCCTGATCGACCGCGTGGGCATGGAGAATGTGAACAATCTCCTCGGAAAACTAAGTCTCCCTAACACGCGGCTCCGCCGCAAGATGATGGATCTGGAGGCGGCCGGCCAGGGACGTGAAAACGTTTCTACACCGAGGGAGATGATGACACTGCTTGCAACCATCTACGGTGGAAAATTACTGAATGCCGAGATGACTGCGGACTTCATCAAGGTGTTGAGCACGCATAAGGAAAGCTCCATGCTGCAAGGTCTGCCGCCCGATGCAGTCGCGGCGAACAAACCCGGAGAACTGGAAGCTGTGCGCAACGATTCAGGAATTGTCTTAATCAAAGGCCGACCTTACGTGTTGTGTGTCATGACCACTTATTTGAGAGATGAGCACGACGGAGCGGCGGCCATCCGAAACATAGCAGAGCTCACTTATAGCTATTTTGACCGTGTGAGCCGGGCAGGAGAGTACGGTCGGGTGGTTTCACCGAAGTGACCCTATGGCCATAGGCGAAGACGTACGCTGGGCCGCAATAGCAACAGCTTTTTCAAACTCCAAAGCGCGACAGGCGCTGGTGTGACCTGCCAGCACACGTTCGCGTGCGGCGCGCCCTATGTTGCGCAACTCTGAATCGTCATAGCCTGTGAGATATGAGGCTGCGTCAGTCGCGCCCGCCGGGATCAGAATCTCTTTGCCAGGAGCGAAAAAAGTGTCCAGTCCGTGCCAGTTGTCGGAAACAATCGTGGCCCCGCAGGCCGCTGCTTCAAATAACCGCACGGAAGGAGAAAAACCGGCGATCATCATCTCTCGCCGGGTAACATTCAGGGTGAGCCGGGAAGAAGAGTAAAGAGAGGCATGATCGCGGGGGTTGAGGTGGATAATCCGCTCCACATTTCCTGGCCAAACGATGGACGAAGGATATTGTGGTCCAGCCACGATGAATCTTCCCCTAGGAAGCCTGCGCGCAGGCTCGCATAACAATTCTTCAACCTTTGGCTGCCGGTCGGGAGCGTAGGTTCCCATATAGCTCATCTCGCACGCAAACTCGGGATTGCGTGGAAGCTCTCTGTATTTTTGAGGATCGAAGGAGCAATACAGAGGCAGGGCTGTTTTCACCCTCATGGTGCTTTCCAGTTCTTGCAGCAGCGGCCCTCCGGTAAAGCTGAAATAGAGGTCGAGTTGTGGCAGATGGCGCTCCAACAGGTAGTAGGTCTCCCCTTGCCGCTTCAGGGTAGCTAGCGTGATCGGCGTGTCGATGTCGTAGAAAGCTTTGATTGGTACGCCAGCGTCGAAGATTTCATCTAGTACCGTGGCCCCATCGGGAAAAAAAGAACCTACTACGGCCACATCGCTGTCCCTCAGCTCAGCCCGCGCTAACGTTCGCACCTCCTTCCAGTCTTCAAAAATCGTAACCCTGCAATAAGGAGGGTGCGGTAGGTCACGGTTGTTCTGATACCACTCGGTATTGTGTTCAAAGAAAACGATGCTGTGACCCCGCGCAAACAGGGCATCGCACAGAGCGCGATAGGTTGTAGCGTGTCCGTTGCCCCAGGATGATGTGATGGCCAGCCCGAAGATGCAGATTTTCATTGAAATTTCACCTCTCCAAGGGCGGGACCAAGGCCTGCTAGGTGAAGACCAGAATCTGAATGTGGAATGGCCGATGTTCCTCTGTTGAGAACGCGGTTGACCTGGGCCGCCCGAAGTTCATACGTATGCTCTTGCAGTGCTCGTTGGCGCATCTTCTGGGCTATCTCGCCGGCTTCTTCGTGGGAAATGGTTTTCAAGAATTTCACAACATCGCCTGCGTGGGAAGCGACCAGCACTTCTCGCCCCGGCTCAAAAAACGCTTCGATGCCGGGCCAGTGATCCGTAATCACACAAGCCCCCGCTCCGGCGGCCTCAAAAATCCGTGTAGGAGGTGAGAATCCGGCGCCTGCCATCGAATCCCGGTTGACATTCAGGACCATACGCGCCGAGCAGTTCACGCTATTGTGTTTGCTTGTGCCCAGATGACCGATCCATCGAACATTTTGGGGCAGTGGCTTGTTGGCCCATCCCTCGCCCGCCAAGATAAAACGAAACCCCGGCTCCAGTTGAGCAACCCGGAGAAAAAATTCCTCGACGCGGTGCTCCCTGTCGGGAAGACGGTTGCCCACAAATGCCAAGTCGCAAAGCAACGATGAATCCCGTGAAGTCGGAAAATGGCTTTCAGGGGAGAGGGCATTGTAGATCGTGTGGCAGCTGGCTGCTCCCAGGCGGAGATAACGGTCCATCACGGCCGAGCCTCCACCATAAGTAAAAATGTAATCGTATTTTGGAATGAGGCGGCGGAAGGCATCGTCTCTATCGCTTTCAACCCTGGATAGAGTAGCTGGAGCGTCAACATCCCAAAAGGCGACTTTGGTCTTTGCAGATTGAACGTGCAAGACCCCCGCTTCCAGGAACTCATCAAACACCCCAACACCGCTGTGTTTGATCACAAGATCCGACTCGCTGGCGGCATAAAAGAGCTTTGGAATCTCATGTTCGTACGTGTAAACGATGGACTTCACATACGAATAGTCGCCGCCGTCCTTGTGTTGTTGGCGTCCATAAGCATCCGGTTCGGCGAAGGTAATCTGGTGGCCAAGAGCGTGGAGGGCTTTGTAGATTCCCCGGTAATAAGTTGCGGCTCCGTTCCAGTAGCACGAGGTGATGCTGGAGCCAAAAACAAAGATCTTCATGGCCGAATTTCCTCGCAGATCGAGATTAACTCCTGGGCCCGGTGCGCACAGGTGTGGCGGGCATGGATGGTTCGCCTGCCCTGTTCGCCAAGCTGCCTTCGCGCCTGGTGATCATTCAGCAACGACTCCATCAACTCCACCATTTGGTTGCCATCGTTCGCAATCAGGTAGTCCTCTCCTGGATGGAAGAGATGTTCATCGTCGCTCCAGGGAGAGCAAACGAGGGGGATCCCGCAAGCCAGCGCTTCAAATACCCGAATGGTTGGTATGCCGGCCAAACCGTTGGCATAGTGACGCCTGGGGATATGGACCGTGACGGCGCTCCTTGCATAAACCTCCGGCGAAACCAGATTGGCCAGATAGCCTCGATACTCCACGCCAGCGCTGTGCAGTTTTTGTCGCGCTACCTCGGGGTAGCGCACGCCATGGGCAACAACCCGCCGTCCCTTGAGAAGGGCAGTGGGACGGATCAGAAATTCGTGAAGTTCCGTGGATCGTTCTTCATCTCCCCAATTGCCGATCCATACAATGTCGATCTCCTTGCTGCGCTCCAGAGGCTTAAAAGCGTCGATATCGGCGGCTTCATGAAACGTCCAGGCCCTGCGTACTCCGAAACCTGCAAGGTAAATTCTCTGGATTGCTTCCCCGAAGGCGAGGACTCCATCGAGCCTGTGAAGATCGAATTTGAGAATATCTCCGGCTCGTGAAAAAGAACGATGATGGCTATCGTGAAATAGGGCGATAAAATCGTATTGTTTCTTGAGGGCAAGAATACTATTGGTTACAAACGGTTCGTTCCACTCGTGGATCAGGACGACATTAACATCCTTAAGTTCCGTCTTCAGAAAGTCCTCAAAGTGTTCCCTTGGATTGTAGAAGCGAACATCAAGCTCTGGGTATTCGTGACGAAACTGGTCGATTACTTCAATCGCCCGCTCGCCTTCGTTGCGAAACAGGTTATTCATCGACCATGATCCCAGCTCTTCGTAGCACCGGACGACATGCCCAAGCTTCGCCAGGGCACGCATCAATCCCCGCAGAAAATGGGCATTGCCATGGTTCCAGTCGGAAACCAACGAGTGCGAAAACAATGCGATATGGAGCTGTTGTGGCATGAGTTGTTTTTTGAACCAGGGACCGAACGTCAATTGGGGCCGTTGTACCGTGAAGCGTCTGCAAAGCGCACAATTACGAGACCCGGGCCAAGCCCCTCGCCGCCGGTGCAAGTCTCGCGTATAGTCCTATGTATTCTTCAACCATTCGATCCGCCGTAAATCTCTGGCGCGCGCGATCGTAAGCGAGGTTCGCGTAGGCGCGCCGCAAAGAAGCATCTTGGACCAGTTGTTCAAGCACCGAGCGCAAGCTCTGAGAGTCGTCATTGCGAAAGAAAACCGCCGCGCCTTCCCAGAGTTCCCGGAAAGAAGGAATATCGCTGGCTACGATTGCGCATCGCGACAACGCCGCCTCCACAGGAGCGAGGCCAAACGGCTCATAGCGGGAAGTGGCTGCATAGATCGCTGCCCGGCCCAAAAGCTGGCTTAGGCGCTTTTCATTCAGCGGAGGCTGTACTTGCAGGTCGGATGTAGGCCTATTCAAGCCGGCAGGTTCTTCTCGCGACTCAGGGTGCTTTTGCGGCCCCACAACACACACGGGAAGAGGCATGTCCTTTTGGAGCAGCAAGGATGTGTTCTTTCCGCCGTCCCACAAGCGTCCAACGGTAACAACCATTTCATCTTTGCCGCGGTGGGGGTTGAAAAGCAAAGGAGATCGCCCGTTGTAGATGACCGATCCAAGGGCGGCCTTGCAATAGTGGCGTCCGATTTGCTCCAGCATCCAGTGAGAAGGGGCCACAACCGCTGTAGCGTGGGAAAGTCCGCGCAACACGATGCGTCGGTACCACCGGATCCAGGAAGAATCGGGTGGCTCCTTCTTGTGCACAGCGCCCCACCAACTCAACACGTCGCTGTGAGCCACCACCAGCCGGGGAATATCGATATTCAGCGCCCCATAGTAGAACTGGCTTGAATGCAGAACATCGGGCTTGATCTCTTGCGTGAGAGATTCCAGATAATCCGATGAAGCGGCCAAGTCCGCTTCTGACTCTTGCATCCATTCAAGCTTAAAAGCCGTGGGGTGATAGGTCAGATTTTGGAGTCCGTCCATCCACTGGGTCTGCTCCCAGCTTGGAATGTCTCCGAAACTGACGAGCGTCACCGTGAGACCGCGACGGGTCAGGCCGGTTACCAGCTCTCTCGTATATGTCCAGACGCCACCGATCGTGTCACAGGTGACTAAGATGTGCATTTTCCAAGTCCTCGAGGGGGACCGGCTTTTGTTCCTGGATGTCGCTGTAGCCTTTGTCAGCGAAGGTTGAGGTATAGAAAGCGTGAGCGCGCTCCCATGCCTGATCGTCCGGAAGCATGCCAAACGTCTTCTCGTAAAGGGGGCTCCCGGGGAAGGGAAACATTGGAACAGGTTCGCTTACCCATACGCCCCTGGCCCTTAGATGCTCCTGCCATTCATGGGTTTGCCCGCGGTCGTCTTGTGGGGTAAGAATGAGATTTGCTTGAACCCAAGGAATGTGGCGCCGCGCGTAGAGCAGCAGTTCCGCCATTCGATCTGTGCTCATTCGGCAGTTTTTGTTCAATTCCTGGCGGCCTTCATCGGTAATCGATTCAATCCCGCATTCCATGGAGATACAGTGGGCCCGTCCTAGAAGTTCCAGGGTTTCTTCGCTCCACAAATCGATCCGGGTCTGCAGGCCGATTTGGACCGGGCGTTCGGCAATTGCCTTCAGCAAATTCTGTGTACCCCTCCCCGCTCCGAATACCTCATCAATGAAATAGATATAGGTAACGCCACGGGCCAGGAGCGCATCGACCTCGCGCATGACCGCGTCCACACAGCGCTCCCTGAATTTGTTGCGAAAGAGGGTTTTGTTACAGAAGACGCAGGCCCAGGGGCAGCCGCGAGCAAACTCTAGTTCCGCGCCCAGCGCTTGATCGTCCGTAAAGACATGGTGTCGGTGCCAGTGGTTTTCCACCGCATAGTTATGAAAGTCCAGCGGACGCAGCATCCGCATATCTGTAACGCCCTGATCGGCGCTGATGTGGACCCCCTGCTCGGTTCTGAAGCAGCAGCCTGCAATCTCGCTCCAGGATCTGGAGGCAAGCTGGGCCAGGGTTTGATCTGCTTCGCCGCGCAGCGCCACATCACAATTGGTCTTGCGCAGGGTGGCCGCGGGTGTTGCCGAAGGATGCGGTCCAATGGCCACTCTCACGGCCTTAACATTTCCTGTGTCCAGTCCTCCAAACCACTCCATAGGCACTCGCAGCTCAGGCGGAGGGCATCTCCAGAAGAGGTAGGAGGGGGCAGTCGGTATGACCAGAAAATGCGGTCCAAATGCATGGACTTTCCGCCGCGCTTGGTCAAGAGTAAGGCGGTTCGTATGTGCGTCTACGAGTAGAGCTTCGTGTCCGCTGGCGACAATCTGATCATAGGCGAACATCAGCTCCAGGGGAATGTGAGCCTCGCGGCAGCCAAAATAAATCGATCCTTGAAAATCCCAGTTAGGGTTTACCAGGGCAAACTTCATCCTGCCCTCCCGGAAAGCTCGGTCGCAACCGCGAAGGTTTCAGCTGAATCTCGGAGAGTGAGAACCTCCCGATTCTCCTGCCAGAACCTTTGCAAAAGCCTGAGGGTGTCCCGAACGCTGATCTCCGGCTTCCATCCGGTATCGCGCTGAATTTTGCTGTAGTCCGTAATGTAAACGGGCTGATCTCCAGGACGGCGCTCGCGGCGAACATGCTCCAGGCGTATTCCCGTGAGGTCGGTAATTTCTTCGATTAATTCGCGCAGAGAGACGGTATTTTGCATTCCTCCGCCGACGTTATAAAGCTGTCCTTTGGGGCCCGGTGCTTGCCGGACGGCTTCAAAGGCGCGAATCAGATCCTGGACGCATAGGACGTCGCGGACCTGCCGGCCATCCCCGTAGATGACTACCGGCTTTTTTCGAAGCGCGGAGTAGAGAAAATGCGCCACCCAGCCTTGATCTTCTGTCCCGAATTGCCGCGCGCCCGCGATGCACGACATTCGAAAGACCACCGTGGGCAGATCGTAGATGCGCGCAAAATCGCGTACATATTGGTCGGCCGCTCCTTTGGAGCAGCCATAGGGAGAGTGGAAGTCGAGAGGCTGGGTTTCGGAGACGCCGCTGAACTGGGGGTAAAAATAGCTGCTTGAAGTAATCACGGGCTTCCCCAAGCCCAGATCTCCATAGACTTTGTTGGTTGAGGTAAAAAAGATCAAAGGGTGGTGCCCGCATCGCCGGGCCGCATCCAGCACGTTAAAGGTTCCTCCCAGGTTCACCTCAAAGTCCAGCCTGGGATCGGCAATCGAGGTTGTAACCGCTACCTGTGCGGCGAAATGATAGATCTCGTTTGCCTCGGCGACAGCCTCTTCAACCAGGTTCAACTCGCGCACATCGCCGATCGTGATCCGCAGCCGTTCGGGTTGTGGAGCAAGTTTGCTAAGCCACTTGAGATTGTGGTGAACTCCAGCACGGGAAAGATTGTCGAACAGATGCACGCGCGCGTCTGTTCTGGTCAAAAGATGGCAGGCCAGGTTGGACCCAATAAAACCGGCGCCTCCGAAGATAAGTACGGAACGAGTTTCGCGTTGATTCATTCCTGGTCCTTTTTCTTGCCCGGCCTTTCCGAACTATGGTTCGGTTGTGGCCTCCTTTATCATGCCGTCAGCCGATGGTAGCTAAGCTGGGCCTCCGCCTCGACCATGCGATCCTGCGGATTTTGGGAACGCAACCACTCGGCAAGGCTCACGATTCCTTCCGACAGGCTGACTTTGGGCTTGTACCCCAGTAATTGCCTGGCGGCAGAGATGTCCGCAAAACAGTGGCGAATATCTCCAGCCCGATACCTTCCGGTCAGGACGGAGGGAACACTGATTTCGAGGGCTTCGGAGAGTTGGTCTGCCATCGCCCGAATGGAGATTGGTTCTCCCGACCCGATATTGATCGCTCTGCCATCGGCACAAGAAGATTCCATTGCCAGCAGATTGGCTTGAACCACATCTTGCACGCTCACGAAGTCCCGCAACTGATTCCCGTCTTCAAACAGTAGTGGAGGTTTGCCATTCAGCAAACGCGAAGCGAAGATGGCTGCCACGCCGGTATATGGATTGGAGAGCGCCTGCCGTGATCCATAGATATTGAAATAGCGCAGGGCAACTACGGGCAGGTCATAAGTGCGGCCATAGAGCAGGCACATCTCTTCCTGGTCTTTTTTGGAAAGCGCATAAATGGAGCTGCACTGGAGCGGCTTCAACTCGGTTGTAGGAACCGCTTGCAGCGTCCCTCCGCATTCGGGGCAGGCAGGCTCCCAATGTCTCTTCTTGAGTGATTCGAGCGGGCGTAGGGCGGGGGATTCGTCTTTTCCGGAGGATGCACAAACATATTGGCCTTCGCCATAGATTGACATGGACGACGCCACAATCAGTTTTTCGACCTTGTTGCCGCGCTCGCTCCTTCGATCCAAAAGCTCCTGGAGCAAAATAGCGGTGCCCCGCGTATTCACGTCGATGTACCGGGAAATCTCATACATAGATTGCCCAACGCCGACAGCGGCGGCCATGTGAAAGACGACCTCGATGCCCTCAATGGCGCGATGGACTGCCAGTTGATCGCGAATGTCGCCGCTGATCACTTCGGCTTCTTTGGAGAGATAGTCGGGAGTATGGTGGCCGTGGACCTGAAGCGTAAAATTGTCGAGTACCCGCACGGCATGCCCTGCGGCAAGCAGGCCATCCACAAGATGAGACCCCACAAAGCCCGCTCCACCTGTTACCAGCACCTTCTTGCTCATTTCTCTATTCGTTTCCAACAAGAGCTTCTCTTGTTTCGATGGTCTTCCTGGTCGAGGCGTATTTTCTGACCGCCCAAACAGCGAAATCTGCAAAGTCTTTCGCGCGTGTAGGAGGACTGGTGTAATGAGGCGTAAGTCCCAGATGCTCCGGAGTGAAGCAGAGCGTAAGCGTTGTCGTGAACGGTTCCAGGGCTTCCATCTGGCGATCAAACCATTCTTCTGCTTTGGGACGGAACCAGTCGGCCCAGCTTATGCCGGTGCGGAGATGTTTTATTTTCAGCCTTTGCAGCCACTCTACGGCGCGTTCAATTCGTGGATCCTCGAAGTGGAACCATTGGCAGATGCCGAGTCCTTCTGGAAAGCAGTTTGCAGCAAGTTTGGGGGAGCCATCTTCGCGGAGCAGTCCCATATAGTAGTGGCGGAAATACGCGCTTCCCTCGGCTTCCTTATGCCGTGTCGTTGCGGTCCAGGTTGCTGGAAGATCCATGAGGCTATACCAATGGACTCGTTCCACGGCATGGAGTAGGAGTTCGGCGGTTCGTTGGAGTCCGAAGACTTGGACCTCCTCCGCCCCAAATGACGAAACCCCAGCCTCGGACACCCAAACGGGTTTGCCAGTGACGGCGCGAATCTCCTCAATTTTTTTAGGCCAGTCGTGAATGCTCCAGTGGTTCCAGTCAAGAGGAAAACCGTGCACAGCCACAAGGTCCACTGCATCGAGCACGCCGTGTGATCCCATGAGTTCGATGAAATGCGGGTCGATCGGTGAAATTCCGCCTAAGACGAGAGGAACGTCGGGATTCTCGCGCCGGATTGACTGTGCGGCCGTAACGACCATTTCGGCGAATCTCCTCCACTCGGGATCGGCCTTGAAGTCCCAATGGGAGAGATTATTCGGTTCATTCCACAACATGATCGCTTCAACCATATTTCCCAGATCTCGGTCCGAAATAGCGGCTTAAAGCGTGCCTGCTAGCTCGTGGTCCAAAATGTATCTCCCTTCTTTCTGCACGTTGTCGGCGCTACAGACCCAGGTTTCCTCTTCCGGATGAGACAGAATCTTCAGCCCTGAACTGCGCAGAATTGCCTCCATGCCTCCATGGTTGGGAATCCACCAATTTGTGGGATCGCCGGCATAACTTTTTTCGATGAAGTACATGCCCGGAAAATCGGGACGAAGAAATATTTCTTTATCCCAAAAGTGATAGTCCTCTTGAAGGTGCGGAGTACTAAGGGAACCTCGAATCATGGTTTGAAAAACCAGTTTGCCCTTGATTTTCTTTACGATCTGGTCCAGCGCGTAGATGGGATACCGGAGATGATAGAAAACGCCCATGAATAAAACGTAATCGAACTGTCCCGGAATCCTATCGACGTTATAGACGGAGCATTTCTCAAATTCGATGGAAAGACCGAGCACGTTGGCTGCAAACTTGGCCTGACGTAAGTACCGTTCGTCGACATCGATCCCAAGCACCCTATCGGCGCCTCGGCGTTTCAATTCGAGCGCATAAAAACCGCCGTTACAACCCAAATCGAGCACGGTTGCGCCGGTCATGTCTTGCGGAAACTCCGAGGCGATCCCTTTCCACTTAACATAGGGAAAGTCGCCCAGGAAGTGATTGGGCGCGGTTTGGATCCCTTTCAGATTGAGGTTATGAAACCAGTCGCCTAGGGCGGCGATCTGGTGCGCAAGCTCTTCTTGCCCTAGTGGCGGCGAAGCATTCTCACTCGATTTGATCTCTGTTGTCGCCATTCCGGAACCCGAATAGGGAAAGATCGTGCTTCATGGCCCGCTCTAGTTTAGAGTGCGGAAAAAGGTGAGTAGGATGTCCAGCGATTTCAAGGACTTCCGGTTCGACGCGGAAAGCCTCCCTGCGCCTACGTTCAATGCAATCTTGTTGTCTTGGCTTTATCTCGGCTTCCGGCTTGTCATCAGGCTCATGACGGCAACTACCGCCGCGATCACCAATAGAAGGTGGATGAGCGAACCTGCGACGTGAAACCCCCAGCCCAGGAGCCATAGAATCACGAGAATTGCAAAGATAGCCCAGAGCATAGGCCTCCCAGGGATAAAGAGGGATCTTCGTTTACTGTGGTGTGAGAGTCCGGTTTTCTGAAGAGAGTTGCCAGGGTCGGCTAGACTCGTTGCCCGCCAGAGGAGTTGGCGTCCGTGGCATTTTGCCGTAAGCAAGTACTCATGTGCAATGCCAGGTCGCGCATCGATCTGAGCTTTTCTTCCACGGAAGGCGGGAGTGAATCTTCCCTGAGAGCCAGCTCGGAGGAGAGTAGAATTCCGGTAACGGCCCCGCTCAATTGCTCGTTCAGTTCGTTGCGCGCTAGCTCTTTGGCAATGAATTTTTCCCGTTTAGCGCGTTCAAGCGCGAACCCGATTTCTTTGCACAATCGGTCCATGCCCCATGTTCCCGGATTGATAACCACGGTAACTGCCATGCTGGAACATCGAGCAAGCGTGCCCGCCTGACCGGGATTTGAGTCAAGCACATTCTGGTCAAGCACGAGGGCCTCGTAGCGTCCGCCTTGCATAACACTGACCCCCTCCCGAACCGTAGAGCAAAGAGTCACGAGCTGGCCCGCTCGGCGTTCCAACTCCTCTTTGCACTCCGATGCGAGGGGCGATTGCATCAACAGAAGAATCATTGTCTACAATCCTTCAACGGCCTTTGAATCGTCGGCCACGCTCATCGACCATCGATCTGAGATTCCATACTCTTTTAGTTTTCGATAGAGAGTGGTCTTGCCGATTCCAAGGAGTTTGGCGGTCATTAGTTTATCGCCGTTCAAATGCCCCAAAGCGGCAAGAATCGCTTGTTTCTCCAAGTCAGCCAGCGGAATAATTCGCTCGCTTCGACTAGCGGACGCCGTTGGAGTGGATTGCAGGCCAAATGTCTGTACCGGGGAAGGAAGATCGGTGACCTGAATCACCGGTCCCGAACTGAGCGCCGATGCTCGTTCCAGGCAGTTTTCCAACTCCCGGACGTTTCCCGGCCAGTCGTAGGTCAGAAGCAGCTTGACCGCATCTTGGCTGATCGACCATCTCATTCCCGTCGACCGTGAAAGGCGATCCAGGAAGTGATCGACCAACAAGCGTACGTCTTCCCTCCGCTCGCGCACCGGGGGCAAGCGCAGACTTACGACATTCAAGCGGAAATAAAGGTCGCGCCTAAAGCTGCCTTGGTGGATCGCCATCTCCAGATCGCGATTGGTTGCGGCGATAATGCGCACGTCGATGGGTGTGGCCTTGGTGCTGCCTACCGGCCGAATCTCTTTTTCCTGTAGCGCCCGCAGCAGCTTCGCTTGCAGGTCCACCGGCAGATCTCCGATTTCGTCGAGGAATACCGTGCCCCCATCGGCAATGGAGAGTAGCCCTTCTTTTGGACGGACGGCTCCTGTAAAGGCCCCTTTGACATAGCCAAATAGCTCGCTTTCGATCAAAGTTGGAACAAGGGAGCCGCAATCTACAGGAATGAACGGTTTATCGCGAAAGGGTCCGGTAAAGTGTATGGCGCGGGCCACCATCTCTTTCCCGGTGCCGCTCTCGCCCTGGATTAGCACAGGGTGGCGGCTCGAAGCCACCTTGGCGATGATGCGGTAGAGTTTTTCCATCTCTACGGAGCGGCCGACCATGCCCGCATATCCGGGATTGTTCTTGAGATGCTCGCGGGTAATTCGATTTTCCAGCGAAAAACGTAGATGCTCCGTCACCCGTTCTAGCAGGGTTCGAAGTTCGTCGATGTTGAAGGGTTTACGAAGATAGTCATAGGCGCCGCTTCTCATGGCGGCGAGCACTGAATCGACGGTGGCGTGCCCGGTAATCATCACGACTTCGGTTTCAGGTTGTTGCTGCTTGATCTTCAAGAGAAGTTCAAGTCCGTCGGGGCCAGGAAGCTTGATGTCCAGGAGAACAACGTCGACGGGCTGACTTTCAAGTAGCCGCGCTGCGCCAATCGCGCTGTCGGCCGTGTGGACTTTGAACCCCATGCCTTCCGCGACCTCCTTGCAGGAGTCGCGGATCCATCGTTCGTCGTCCACAATCAGAAGAGACAGGTAATGAGAGGGTGCGTATGTTCCTTCTTCGGGTGCAACCTGAGGTGTAGCCATATCCTTCTACCTCCACCCTGACGTACTGCGTTCGAGGGTCCTTAGAATAGTTCTTCAATCTTTTGGATCAGTGTTTTAGCGGTCAATGGTCGATCCAGAAAATGAGCCGCTTCATCCGCTTCGGCATTCAAACCATGAGCGCTCTGCGATAAAAATAAAACTTTCATTTGTGGACACAGCTTTCGTGCCTTGCCGGTGAGGCTGTCTTCATTGGTGGAGCGTGGTCTCGCGGAATCCGGGCTCGTGGAATCCGGGCTTGGGGTTGCATTCACCACCAACAAATCGATTTCACCCGTATGAGCGGCGGCAATCTCAAGGACTTCTTCGGCGTCCTGGGCAGACAGAATTTCGTATCCTCGCCACGAAAGAACGGCGCGAAGAAAGCGGTCTGTTTTGCTATCGAGATACGCTAAAAAGCGCCTGCGGCCAACCCGCTCGTCTTTAGCTTGCGTGGGAAAAGCTTGCGTGGGAAAAGACTGCGTGGGGAATTGAGTAGTCCCATGAGTTCCGATTGTGTCACTTGAAACTTCTTGGGGAAATACCCGGGCGACGAGTTGCGATCCTCTTTCGGCTGATTCGCGGATGGCTCCTAGATAGCGCCGAAGATCGGCGCTGGCCTCTGTGCCGGGTAACATGAGGCCGGAATAAACGATAATCGCTGTAAACAGGTTGTTGAAGTCGTGAACAAGGTTGCCGGCGAGGGCCATTTTGGGCGCCTCGGTAGAAAATCGGTCTGAATTAGGTTTGGTATCCGTCTCAGAATGAGTTTGAAGGGAATATCCAAGTCCGCCAAACCGCAGGCTTTTTGCCGTGATTCGATCTCGAAAGGAAGAACCATCCTTTCTTCGGACCAGAAGTTCTCCAGATTGGAGCTCTCCAGATTGCAGTTCACCATGGCTGCCGGAATGCACTCGCTCCATGGAGAGCGACCCAATCTCATGAAAACTCATGAACGACACGTCCCGCTCCGCCATCTCCGCCATGGAATATCCCGTGAGTTGCTGAAACGCCTCGTTTGCAAAAATCACCTTTTGCCCGCCGGATTCAGCTTCCGTAAGGAGCACCGCCTGGGGGAGCGACTGCAACGCAAGAACTAGAAGCTCGTTAATTTGAGGTCCCACTTTAGCCACGATCGGAGCCCGGATAACGCATCAGCAGATTGCTGACAAAAAACGGGTTCTACTCTATAACGACTGATGACAAAAAACCCTTTCGCTACGCCAAAATGGAATTCAAAATTTCCCATTTCGGGATTCTCTGCCGGTAGCGAATATTTCCCATTTTGAACCGATTTTCCCACTTATCCGTGGCTGCAATGCTTTTGCCGGGGTTAGATTTGCTTGGACGAAAGGCGAAAACATCCCGCTAGGGCTTCCTATCGCAAAATTCATCCCAAACCTTCATGAGCCGCAAAAACTCAGTTTCAGCAGCTTGTGGAGAACCACAGCCCTCTAAACGGCAAAAGACACTCCCTGTACGAAAGAAAGTAGGAAATGTCATGCGGAAAATAATATTCAACACAACGTGGATTGCGCCACATATTCCGCATGCGTATTAAACGCAAGTCTAACTAACTTAACAAGTGGAATTATTGAGGATTTCTTCAATGGGAGATGGAACTTGCAGCGGGCGATTTCCTTGGTTCTGCCTCCAAGGTAACGGCTAACTGACAGATGGGCTTGACTTTGTGCGAATGCACACGATACCTTCGGCCTTTTATGGCGTTTCCGATCACTCCTTATAATCCTGGTTGGTCTGTGTTCCCGTTGGTGGCTATCGATCTTTACTTCATGGCGAAAGCCGCGAGGCTCCCACTCGGATACACGGACGCTGGAAACGCCCTTAAACCCTTGGGAGGTCAAATTTGTCGCAGAGAATCGTTACGTTCACCACGGACTTCGGCATAGCTGAGCACTATGTTGGTGCAATGAAAGGAGTTGTCTATGGCATCAACCAGTTGGTCCAGACGGTGGATATTACGAATGCAGTGCCTTCCTTCGACATTTTGGAAGGCGCGATCGCGATCTCCCAGGCTTATAGCTATTTCCCTTCGGGGACAATACATGTCGTGGTCGTAGATCCGGGTGTTGGCAGCGCCCGGCGGCCAATCTTGGTGGTCGTGGGCCAGCATTATTTTGTCGGTCCGGACAATGGGGTGCTGTCCCTGGTGTATGAACGGGAGGAGCGCGTCGCCGTCTACCACATTACCGCCGAGCACTATTTTCACCAGCCGGTAAGCAGCACCTTTCACGGCCGGGATATCTTTGCCGCAGTCGCGGGATATTTGAGCAAGGGCGTGGAGCCGGCAAAATTTGGAGATACCATTGCCGATTACGTTCGTTTCCTATTCCCCAAGCCCAAGCAGATGGCGCCCAATGTATGGAAGGGCGTCGTGGTAAAGCAAGACAAGTTTGGAAATCTCATCACCAACATCACTCCGGCGGACTTGCCGCAGATGTTTGAGCCTGCTTCGTCCCCATTTCGTCTCACGGTCGGAAAAGCCGAGGTCACCCAGTTGCGCTCCAGTTATGTTCAGGGTGCGCAGGGAGAGGTTTTTGCCCTTGTGGGCAGCGCCGGCTTTCTTGAGATTTCAGCGAATCGCGCCTCTGCCTCAAGACTGGCGGGTGCCGATAAGGGTGCCGAGGTCATGGTGACTTTGCCAGGCTAGAAAAGCAACGCTTAGCTCCCTACCCGTTCGAAACCTGTCTATTTTGTCTCTCTTTGCATCCCTCCCTAACTCGGTTTTTGGGGCCCTTACCCATCGAAAAGCCGATCCGTAGCGAAAAAATGCATTCGATTTCCCCGTCCGTTGCGTATTAAGGAGCAAAGGACGTGATTTGAAAGAGGATCGGATGAAAGAGCATTGGAACAGCCAGGCAGAGCGTTTTCACCGTGGGTGGTTCCAGGAATCAAAACCCGCGGCGCGGCTATTCCGCTGAATAGAAGCTGCACGGAACACTTATGACAGGAAATAGAGACGCTGGAAACGCCATAGAGTTGGCCTTGCGGAAATCCGCACGAGGCGACAATCCAGCCTTTGCCGAAATCGTGCAAGAACACCAGCGAATGGTCTTCAGCATTGCCTATCATTTTCTGCAGGATCGGGCATTGGCGGAAGATTTGGCGCAGGAGGTTTTTCTCAGCCTCTACCAGCATCTTCGCGATATTCAGTCGCCGGAGCACCTGAAGTACTGGCTCCGAAGGGTAACGTCGCATCGCTGCATCGACCAAAAGCGACGCCGCCGGCAGGAGTTGACGCTGGAGGAAGCCGAGTTGCCGGCTCCCGAAGCCAATACGGTTCCCAACGATCCGATGCTGGCGGAACGGCTGCAAAAGAGCGTCGCATTGCTTCCTGAGCGCCAGCGCATCGTGGTGATCTTGCGTTATCAGGAAGGCATGGGGCCTGGTGAAATTTCAGAGGCGCTCAACATGCCGGTCAATACGGTGAAAAGCACGCTGCACCGGGCGTTGGCCGACCTGCGAAAGAAGCTCGAACGCAAAATTGGAGAAGCTAGATATGCATTTTTCTGAGGACGATCTGCGGGCGGCCCTGTCGCATCAAGATCCTTCGCCGGATTTTACGCAGCGGGTTATGGCAAGTATCGGACAGGCAAGTGAAAGGCGGCGGAAGGCGGCAGACGCAAGGTTCGCCTCCTTGGTTCCACCGGCGATGTTGCGGTGGGCGGCAGCAGGCGTCGCTGCATGCCTTCTGTTGGGTACTGGGTGGTTCGATTTTCGCCATACGGAAGGCGAACGGGCGAAGGAGCAGGCCATGTTGGCTCTGAGAGTTACGAATGCGAAGTTGAATCACGTTTTCGTGCGCGCCGGTCTCCAGCATACCGGGCCGGCAGAGGAAGAAAATTCGAAAATCCGCAAGGAGCATTTATGAAGGAAACCATTTCAAGAATGAAACGCCTGGGGATTGTCATGCTGTTTGCGGTGGCCAGCCTCGCGTTGCCTGTACAGGGTCAGGGCGCTAAGTTGCAGCTCAATAATTTGGAGAAGTTGAGTCATAAAGCGTCTGAGGTCGTGGATGTGACTCTCGACGGCCCGATGCTGCAATTTGCCTCCAAGTTTCTCGACGACAAAGATGAAGACGAGGTCAAGGCCAAGGCGCTGTTGAAAGGGCTCGAGGGTGTCTACGTGAAGAGCTTCGAGTTCGATAAAGACGATGAATACAGCGCGGAGGACGTGGAGGCGATCCGAGCCCAACTAAACGGTCCCGGCTGGAGCAAGATGGTCGAAGCCAGGAGCAAGCGCAGTCATGAGATCGATGAAGTCTTTGTGATGAAGGCCGGTGACAAGATTGGAGGTATAGCGGTACTGGTTGCCGACGCCAGGGAACTCACGGTTGTGAATATCGTGGGGACCATCGATCCCAACCAAATTCGGGAGCTTGCCGACCACTTTGAGCCGAATCACGAACAGTCGAAGCACAAAAAGGACAAGGAGCACAAAGGTGAAAAAGACTAGTGTTTTATTGTGCGCCGTCGTATTGCTTGCCGTCAACAGCGGGTTCGCGGGAGACAAGACGTTTGATAATGTCGTGCATCACATCGAATCGCACTATCATGCGCATCGCACTGCTGGTTTTTTGATGGGATTCGCAGGTTTGACCGTGAAATTCTGGCATCCGGCAGGCGTGAAAAACCTCAAAATGGCGCTCTTTGACGACCGGCAGTTCCTGAAGGCTGAAGAAGATACGCAATTTGACGACGTGGTTCGCTCGGCGCTGGACGAAGGCTGGCAGCCGGTCGTTCATACGCATTCCCTGCGTAGCGGAGACCACACCTATATTTACGCTCATCCTGAAGGCAAAGAGATGAAGCTGTTGATGGTGGTGCTTGATCCAGGAGATGCGGTGGTGATGCAGGTAAGGATCAATACCGATCAGTTGAGCAAGTTTGTAAAAGACCATGAGCGCCATGGGTACCAGTACCATGACCGGCAGGAACATCGAGAGCAAGAAGAGGATGAGGGCTTATAAGCAGCTTGGCAAGAATGACCGTGCTGGGGGTGCAAAAAGCGGAATCGCCTAGCGTCGGTTGTGCACCGCTCGGGTCTGGCTTACGGCTTCCGTTAAAGCGATCTTCAATTCATCGAGATGGCGTGGTTCCGTGAGATAGCTGATGACCATCACCCGCAGAACCGATTTACCGTTCACGATCGTGGTGGAAATCCAGCGGCGTCCTTCACGGGTGGTGGCCTCTACAATGGCTTCATGGTCGGCACGAATCTCTTCTTCGGTTGCACCTGGCAAACTGAGGCGCAGGTTTACGATGGGCAGTACTTGGGGCGACGCTAGCTCGAATTGGCCCGAGTCGCGCACCCAATCGGCAAAGCTCCTCGCCAATTCCAATTGGTTGTGAATCAAATCTTCATACGCCTGGCGGCCATGGACCCGTAAGGTAATCCAAAGCTTGAGCGAATTCATTCGTCTCGACCACTGTGCGCCCATCTTGAAGTTATCGACTGGAGCGTTTGCGTCGGCCTTTGGCATATAGGGCGTGCTTACGCCGAACGCATTCTGTAAGGTTTCCGGATGCGAGGTGAGGATGACCCCAGCGGCAAAAGGCATTGCCAGCCATTTGTGGGGGTCGATGGTGATGGAGTCCGCAAGCTCAATACCGCGCACCAGGTCACGATGTTGCCGCGAGAAAATCACGGCTGCGCCGTAAGCTCCGTCCACATGAAACCATAAGTTGTTTCGTTTACAGACTTCCGCAAGGGTGGGCAGGTCGTCGATGGCGCCGGAACTGGTTGCGCCCGCCGTAGCGGCTACACATAGCGGAAGAAAGCCCGCTGCCTGGTCTTGCTTGATCTGGCTTTCCAGCTTCCTTACGTCAAGTTGCAGCTTTTCCGTGACCGGGATGCGGCGCAGCGCCCTGCGGCCTAAGCCCAGCAGACCGGCAGACTTATCGAGCGAGTGGTGCGATTCGGATGAGGCATAAACCACGGGCCGTGCCCCAATGGACGCTACTCCATCTTCCACTGAATTCGGAAAACGATGCGCAAGCGCCAACGCAAGCGCCGTGAAGTTGGCTTCGTTGCCGCCGCTGGTAAAGGTGCCGTCGAATGCGCCGCTCCAGCCTACCTGTTCGCCTATCCAGCGCACGGTCTCTGCTTCAATCTTCGACGCGAGCTGCGACCGAGAGTGGCTGGCAAGCTGGGGATTCAGCGTGGCGACCAGCGCCTCAGCCAGCACCGCGACGTAGGTGGGCGTGGGATTCATCAGGCCAAAATAGTTGGCGCTGGGTACATGAAAACCCCGCTGAACCATCTGAGCCGTGACTCCATTCAGCACGGAAACAGGATCTTCTCCAAGTTCCGGCATCTGCCCGCCAAGAGCGGCAAAAGATCGCTGCTCGCGCGGCAGTTGAACGGGCCGATCGCTTAAGCTGGAAAAATATTCGTTGATGTGGTCGATAAGGCTGTAGCCAAGCTTCTGGCGCAGCTCGAAATCAAGGTCGAATCCCATGGGTGTTGTCCTGCCAGGTCTCACGGTATGCAGTTCGCTGGGGAGATGCATACCTTTGAGACACTATGTTTCTTCCATCTTACGTTGCACAAAAGAGGGTCGATTGGACCGGGTGGAGTTTTGTGCGATTTTTTGAAACGTTCTTACTTCTGCTCCAGCTCTGGGGCCTCTTCTGTTTGGGGCGCTTGCGGCCTGAGCAACGGAAAAAGAACCACGTCGCGGATGGTGCGGGAGTCCGTAAGCAGCATGGTCAGCCGATCGATGCCGATGCCTTCGCCTCCAGTTGGAGGTAATCCATAGGAAAGCGCGCGAATGTAATCTTCATCCATGGCGTGCGCCTCTTCGTCGCCTCTCTCTTTTTCTTTGAGCTGCTGCAGGAATCGCCGGCGCTGCTCTTCTGGATCGTTCAACTCACTAAAGGCGTTCCCAACTTCCAGCCCGCCGATGAAAAACTCAAACCGCTCCACCCAATCCGGCTCGTCGGCTTTGTTCTTCGACAAAGGCGAGATTGCGGCTGGGAAGTCATAAAGGATGGTGGGCTGGATCAAGTGCTCTTCCGCCACTGCTTCAAAGAGCGCCGCAATAGTCTTGCCTGCCGGATCGCTCGGGTTATAAGCCACGTGCGGAGTGTGGTTCGCATTGAGACGTTTCACGAGCCGCTCCACCGAATCATGGTTTGCGAAGTCGGATATCTCGGGCTTCGGCGATGCGGCCTCTGGCCAGTAACGAATGATGGCTTCTCGCATGGAGAGCCGCTGCCAGTCCGCAAAATCGAACTCTTTGCCGTTAAAGCTTGATTTGGTCGTACCGTTTACGTCGAGAGCTACCTGCGCGAGCATCTCCTGCGTGAGCGTCATCATGTCGCGATAATCGGCGTAAGCCTGGTAGAACTCCAACATGGTGAATTCGGGATTGTGCTGCGTCGAGATGCCCTCGTTGCGGAAATTACGGTTGATCTCATACACGCGCTCTAGGCCACCCACCACCAGGCGCTTCAGGTACAGCTCCGGAGCAATGCGGAGATAGAGATCCACATCCAGGGCATTGTGGTGGGTCTTGAACGGTCGCGCCGCCGCGCCGCCCGGAATTGGCTGCATCATGGGTGTTTCTACTTCGATATAGCCGCGGGCGTCCAAAAAACGCCGGATCGCCTGCACCACCTTGCTCCGCTTGACAAAGACCTCGCGCACATCGGGGTTCACTACCAGGTCGACATAGCGCTGCCGATAGCGTAACTCCACATCCGTAAGGCCGTGCCATTTTTCCGGAAGAGGCAACAGATCTTTCGCAAGGAAGGTGATTTCCTCTACATGGATGGTAAGTTCGCCCGTCCTCGTGCGAAACAGGTATCCGCGCACGCCGATATGATCGCCTAAATCCAGGAGCTTATAGAGGGCAAACCCCTTGTCACCAACAAAATCCAGCTTCACATAAACTTGAAGCTTCTGCCCCCCCTGTTGCAAATGCGCGAAGCCGGCCTTCCCCTGCAAGCGAAGAGAGAGGATGCGTCCTGCGATCTTTACGTAAACGCGAGGATTCTCTAACTGTTCGGCAGTCTTCTCGCTGTATTCGGCCAGAATCTGTGGAACCGTATGATCGGCGTCAAAGCGGTGGGGATAGGCCTGTTGTCCCAGGGCCTCAATCTGGCGGAGCTTCTCCTGCCGTTCATTGTAGATTTTTTCTTCGAGTGACAATTTGATTTTCGCCTTCTGACGTGTAGATGCTTGATTATAAATGAGTCAACTCTGGAGCCGATGCATAGAACAAGCGCCTCGGAGCTTCGCATTCTGGTCGAAGCCCACGCCGATGTTATCCTTGCAAGCCAAAAGAAAATTAAGCAAAGCTCATAGGCTGGAGGCTGGATGCACTTTCTCACGCTCGCGCTGCTGGATGCGCCCCGAATTGCTTTTCCCGCCGGGACGACACCGCATATCCAACTTTTATTGCGCTGGGTTCACTTTATCGGTGGCATTACCTGGGTCGGTTTGCTCTATTTCCTGATGCTGGTGAACGTCCCTTTCTTAAAAGAGATTGACTCCGCGACGCGCTCCAAAGTCGTTCCCCTGCTCATGCCTCGTGCTCTTTGGTGGTTCCGTTGGGCGTCGGTAGTGACTGTGTTTGCCGGAATCTGGTATTGGATGATGATCGTGAGCGCCGACGCGCACAATGCGCAGACTTCAGGAGGCGGCCCCATCGGAACGTTTTTTGGAATCTGGACGTTGGCCTTCGTGGTGGAGATGGGGGTCGTGATGTCGCCTCTCGAAGTCTTGAGAAAAGGACCGGTGTTTGGCGTGATCGTAGGAATCATCGTGGTGGCGGCGGCGTGGCTTTACCTCATGTTGAATTCAAGAGGGTGGGAAAGCAATCGTCTGCTTGCAATCGGCATTGGAGGGGGATTGGGCTGGTTCATGATGCTGAATGTTTGGGGGATTGTTTGGCGGATGCAGAAAAAGATTATCCGCTGGACCGCGGAGAATGCGTCCAAAGGAATCCCCATGCCGCCCGAGACAGCCAAGACTGCCCAGTTGGCTCTGCTGGTGTCACAGGCAAATTTTGTTCTTACATTTCCAATGTTGCTGATGATGGCGGTCGCGAGTCACTATCCGGTTTTTGGGCCGTAGAAATATTTGTGATCCCGTTTTTCTCAAACGTGAAGCAAAAGGAATAAGGGTGGAGGGGGAACGGGACTTTTGGCCCAGGCCATCGATGACCCCCAGGGCGTCAATAATCAATAGTCAATGAACAATGAACAATGATCAACGATCGATGATCATTGACCAACGAATGGAAGATCAAATCCTGAAACGATCAGCCGGGAATCTTCCGCGTTTGGCCGGTTGCCTGTGTGCTAGCCGATGCGGGACGTTTCTTTTCGTGAGGAATGCATGCTCCGATAAAGGGTGAATGGCACTCCTGGCAGATATTCATCTCGCAGACCGGGCAATACTCTGCCGGGGCGTTACATTCAAGAGCGCTCTCGCCGGTGGGATCGTACTCATTGATTCTTGACGCTTGGCACCGCATTTCCATGTCGCTTTCTCCTCAACCTGCTATAGACGTTTCAGCGGCCCTTCTTGGTTTTTTCCGGGGCTGAGTCTTCCGTTCCGGTGGCTGCCGGACGGGGAGGCTTCTTGCCTTCTGCAAGGCTCATCTTCAGAGCTTCAAGAATGTCGATAACCGGCGCCTTGTGAGTAGCTGCTGCGGCTTCTACTACCTCACGGCCTTCAACCTTGGCCTGAATCATGGACATAAGGTTTGCCCGGTACTCATCCTTATATTTTTCTGGTTCGAAAGGGGCTTCCAGGGATTCAACCAGCCTCTTTGCCAGCTCCAGCTCTTTTTCTTTCACTAGGCTGCGGTCGGTGCGGAACTCCTCCACCTGCCGGATCTCGTCGCGAAAATACATGGTGTGCAGCAGAATTCCGCGGTCGCCCGGACGCAGAATCACAATATGTTCGCGATTGTGCATGGCGATCTTCGCAACCCCTACGCAGCCGGTCTGGTTCAGTGCCTCAAACAGCAGGGCGTAGGGCTTTTCGCCTGCCTCATCTGGGGAGAGGTAATACGAGCTTTCAAAGTAGATCGGGTCCACCTCCGACGATTTTACGAACTCCAGGACCTCCATGGTCTTGGCCGTCTTGGGGGCAACCTTTTTGATCTCCTCGTCTTCGATGACTACATATTTGTCTTTTTCGTACTCGTAGCCTTTGACGATGTCAGCCCGGTTAATTGGCTTGTCTTCGAGCTGGCAGTACAAGATCTGTTTCACGCGCGAATGATCGTTCTTGTGCAACTGGTTGAAACTCACGGTCTCGCTGCGTGCCGCGCTGTACAATTTCACAGGAAGCGATAAAAGACCGAAGGTCAGGTATCCCTTCCAAACTGTGCTGGCCATTGAAGTCTCTCCCGAAAAAAAGTGGGCAGTTTCATTCATATAGCACAGAAAATAGGGCATTTCAACACACCGTCCTCACTATGTCACTCAATGAGTACCGGCGAAAGCGCACCTTCGAGAAAACACCGGAGCCGCAGCCTTCTCCGGCGGAAGAGTCTCACGGCAACCGGTTTTTCGTGCAGCGTCATAGCGCCCGCCGGCTTCACTACGATCTACGCCTTGAAATGGATGGCGCTCTCCGCTCGTGGGCCTTGCCGAATGGTCCCACGCTCGATCCAGCGATGAAAAGGCTGGCCGTGCTGGTGGAGGACCATCCTCTGGAATACGGATCGTTTGAGGGGACGATTCCCGCTGGGAACTATGGGGCGGGCAAGGTTACCCTTTGGGATCGCGGCATCTACGAGTGGCTCGGGACCAAGACCCCGGTGCAGCAATGGGAAGCTGGCGACCTGAAACTCCGCTTGCATGGCCAAAAACTGATGGGGGAATTTGCGCTGGTGAGGACCAAGCGCGCCAAAGGGAAGGATTGGCTCCTCATTAAGAAGAAAGATTTTGCGGTGCGCGAGGGATGGGACCCCGAGAGCGATCCGCGGAGTGTTTTGGAATCCAAGCCGCAGCTTTCTTCCATTGAAGGAGCCATCGAAGCACCGATGCCCGAAATCATTGCTCCCATGATGGCTATTTCCAGCCAGTCGCTGCCCACCGGCACCGACTGGCTCTACGAGGTCAAATGGGACGGCGTGCGAGCGCTGTGCTTCCTAGATTTGAATAAAGATCTCGATAAAGATAAAAGCAAGGGCGACGATGGCGGAGCGGTGCGGATCTTGTCTCGTCAAACCACGGCGATCGAGCATCAGTATCCCGAATTGCAGTCTTTGCCCGAGGCGGTAGATGCGCACACGGCAATTCTCGATGGAGAAATTGTCTGTTTCGACGAGAAAGGCATACCTAGCTTTCAGCTGCTTCAAAACCGCATCGGCGCAGGCCCCAAGTCGGTGCAAAAGTTGGCCCAGACGTATCCCGCGAGCTTCTTTGCTTTTGATCTTCTCTATCTCGATGGGTACGACCTGAGGCAAACGCCTCTGGGCGAGCGCAAGCAGCTTTTGGCAGCCGTTCTACGTCCCAACAATGTATTTCGCCATTCGGAGCATTTCACCAAGGGAGCGGAGCTTTTGCAGGCAGTGCGAGAGAAAGGGCTGGAGGGGATTGTTGCCAAGCACGCGTTCAGCAAATACGAATCTAAGCGCAGCCGCGAGTGGATCAAGATCAAAGTTGTGAATCAGATGGATTTCGTTGTTTGCGGATGGCTCAAGGGCGAGCGCGATTATTTTGGTTCTCTCGTGCTGGCCTACTACAACACCGAAGGAAAGCTGACCTATGCTGGCAACGTAGGTTCCGGCTTTAATCAAGACTCGCTGAAAAGTGTTTACGAGAAGCTGGAACCGTTGGTTACCAATAAGCCTCCGGTTCCGGGCGTGCCAAAGGATTTAGGGGAGGCCACCTGGGTCAAACCGGAAGTTGTTTGCACGATTCGATTCTCGTCGTGGACAGATGAAGAACGGCTCCGCGCTCCGGTATTTCTTGGCTTGCGTACCGATCAGACTCCTCAGGAATGCGTTCGCGAAGCGACCGCACCGGCCTCTGAATCGGAACAACAGGAGGCCCGTCCGGCGGCGCTTCTTCCGGAGGGGCTGACCGAGGTTGCTCTCGAGATTGATGGCCGTCGGCTGAAGTTTACGAATCTCCCCAAAGTCTTTTACCCCAAAGAGGGTTACACCAAGAAAGATGTCATTAACTTTTATGCCGCCGTGGCAGACCTCCTGGTGCCTCATCTTCGAGACCGCCCACTCTCGCTCCGGCGTTACCCCAACGGCATTGAAGACCAGGGATTTTTTCAGAAAGAAGCGCCCGCCGGCATTCCCGATTGGCTGCGCACAGAAGCAGTCGTCACCAGTGACGATGGCTCAACCACCAACTTCGTGGTGGCCGACGACAAAGCATCAGTCGTCTATCTCGCCAACCTTGGCTGCATCGACCAGAATCCCTGGATGAGCCGTGTAGCTACGCTGGAAAATCCCGATTTTATTCTTGTGGATATTGATCCATACCACTGCGGCTATGACCGGATTATTGAGGCGGCGCAGTTGATTCACCAGAAGCTCGATCAGATTGGCTTGGCTGGATATCCGAAGACTACAGGCGGAGACGGCATGCACATTTACATTCCCGTAGAGCCGATCTATACCTATCATCAGACTCGCTCACTGGCGGAGATTCTTGCCCGCTGGGTTGCCTCTGAAAGGCCCGACCTTTTTACTACGCCGCGGACAGTGGCGTCCCGGCAAAAGGGCAAAGTCTATTTCGATTATCTGCAAAACGCCTCTGGCAAGACGATCTCCGCGCCTTATGTCCTGCGTGCCTATCCCGGTGCGCCAGTCGCGACACCCCTTGCCTGGCACGAGGTAAAGCCGGGCCTGAATCCTACCCAGTTCCATATAAGAAATGCCATCCGGCGCTTTGAGCGTACCGGGGATCTTTTTACTGGGGTGCTGAAGAACCTGCAAAGGATCGAGCCGGTGCTGGAAAAAATCGCCGAGATGGTCAGCTAGCGTTCCACACAGAAAGGTCGTGTGCCGCGATTTTATTGTCTCGCGCTCATTGCCGGCTCCAGATAAGCCGCATGGTCGGTAACCAGGCCGTGTGCTCCATTCTCAACCGCCACTCGGAAGTCGGCGGGCAAGGTCATTTTCTTGAGAGTGTGTTGCTCCACCATCACGTAAACCGTTTCTGCCGTGGCAATGATCTTTTCTTCTCCCGCAATACGAAACTCCGTGGCAAAGGTGAAAGACGTGTTACCTAAGTGCTTGCCGTAGACGGAGATCTCCAGCACTTGGTCGAACCGGGCGGGCGCTTTCCATTCGATGGTTTGCTTCACGAGTTGGAAATCGAGATCGCCGGTGAACAGAGCCTCACCGAAACCCAGGGCGCGCAGAAACTCGGTGGTGGAAAGGTCCACATAGTCCGCATAGCGGGCATTGAAGGCCACTTTTTGCGCGTCACATTCTCCGTAACGAATGCGCAGATAATAACGGAACCGGTCGCTCATGGGTGCGGCTTACTCTATCAAATTTGAGCATCTTATGTGTTGGAGTGGCGGATGTGGGATGCCGATGAAAGATGTAAAGATGGAAAGGCGAGCGTCACTTATCCGCTTTGGTCCAAATGAATTAAGGCGTTAACGATAGCCCTCGCTGACCGTCTATAAGATCAGCCGCCTACGAGATGCTAAGGGCACGCTCCCATGACGAATCGATGGTTCCTGCAAATTGATCGTCATGGTTCCTGATAACCTGAATTGAGGAACCGCCAATCGTAGGTTTACGTATTGATTGAGTAGTCCATGCGAATGATTCTCGACATCTTCGGCCAGGTGCTCCGCACCCTTTGGGCGCACAAACTGCGGTCTTTCCTGACCATGTTTGGAATTGCCTGGGGCGTGGGCTCCTTGCTTCTTCTTGTCGGATTGGGCGAAGGATTCCGGTCGGGTCAGCAGAAGAATCTTGCCAGCATAGGCGAGAACATCATGTTTTTATTTCCAGGCCGTGTTCCGGCTTTACCCGGCCAACATCAGGGAATGAAGCCGTATTTTCTGACCTATCAGGATTATCTCGATATCAAGCATGAAGCCAAAATGGTGCGTGATGTCGTTCCGATTTTGCAGAGAGGCGATGTTCGGGCACAGAGCGATTTTGCCAGCAGCAACGGACAATTGATCGGGACGAAGCCCAGCTTCAATACAATCCGCTACCTCCCCTTGGGCGAGGGGCGCTGGCTGAATGAAATGGATGAGCAGCAGCGCCGCAACGTGGCCGTGATCGGCCCCCAGATGGTCCGCAATCTGTTTTTTGGAAGGCCCGCCATCGGCAGTACGATTCTGCTGAACGGAACTCGCTTCGAGGTGATCGGGGTAACGGCGAGTGTCGGCCGCGAAGAGAGTAACTCGACCAATTTTCGCATTTATATCCCCTACAGCGTCATGCGCGAGTACTTTCCCCTTAAAGGGGAAGTTGCGACCTCCTCCGACGATATTTCGTTCATGAATTTTCAGCCTGTCAGCAAGAGCGCCCACACGGAGGCGATGGAAGAAGTTCACAGGATCGTAGCTCGCAATCACGGCTTCGATTACAGGAACAATGAGGCCTTCGAGCAATGGGACACAATTCAGAGCCAGGAGATGGTCGGCAAGATCTTTGATGGTATGGATCTTTTTCTTGGGGGCGTGGGCTTGGTCACTCTCGCTTTGGGTGCAATCGGTATCATTAACATCATGCTGGTGTCGGTCACCGAACGCACCAAAGAAATTGGTCTCATGAAGGCTCTGGGGGCCACACAGAGCAACATACTGATGCAGTTCTTCTTTGAAGGCGCCTTTCTCACGGCCCTAAGCGGAGGGTTGGGAATTGGAGCGGCGTCCGGATTCATGGGGGCGCTTGCGATGTTGCCCTCTCTGCCGGGCTTTGACACACCACATCTTGTACCCGCGTCGGCGGCGCTGGCGGTAATCTCGCTCTCCATCGCCGGCATCGTCGCGGGGCTATATCCCGCGCGTAAGGCCGCCATGCTTCAACCGGTCGAGGCGCTCAGGAAAGAGTCGTGATATGGTACGCGATCTTCTAGAGCAGGCTTACCAGGCAATGCGTTTTAACCGCCGTCGTACCGCGCTCACCATGTTGGGCATGGCCTGGGGCATCGCCACGGTGGTGTTGCTGTTGGCATACGGCACAGGTTTTGCCAGGGCCATTCATAATATCTCGGCAAATTGGGGCCTGCAGATCATGGGCATTTTTCCCGGTCGCACATCTTTGCAGGCCGGAGGATCGAAAGCTGGGGTTCAGGTTCGCTTCAAGCAGGAAGATTTGGATCGCATCCGCGATCTAGTGCCACTCGTCCGTCACATCAGCCCGGAAGCAAGCATGGAGACGATCGTGCAGCAGGACAATCGCTCCTTCACGCTCCCGATCTCCGGATTCAACTCTTCGGGCCAGTCGATTCGCGTGCTGCAAGTAGAAGAAGGACGATTTTATAACCTGCAGGATGAGATGGAACGCGCTCATGTGGCAGTGCTTAGTTCCGAGGCGAAGACCAAGCTCTTTTCCGGACAGTATGCTCTCGGTCAGAAGATAAGGATCAACGGGCTCAGTTTTGAAGTGATCGGCGTGCTCAAGCCAAAAATGCAGGAGGGCGACGACGATATCAATCGCACGGTTTACATTCCTTTTGCCACCATGAGCGACTTGAAAGATACCTTATATCTGGACGGAATCTGGATTGACTACGAAGGCACGGAGTACGACAAGATCGAAAACGAGATTCGGCAAGCGATGGCTGGATTTCACGGTTTCAATCCTACCGATCAGCGCGCCATCTTTATTTTCAATGCAATGAAGCAGGTGAATACCTTCGAGATCATCACGATTGGGCTTCAGATTTTGTTGGCCTTTATCGGCATGCTTACGCTAGGGATCGGCGGTGTTGGTCTCATGAACATCATGCTGGTCTCGGTAACCCAGCGAACCCGGGAAATAGGCATCGAAAAAGCATTGGGTGCTCGTCGTCGTCACATCTTGTTTCAATTCCTGGCGGAAGCCCTGGCTATCACCTTTGTCGGCGGCCTTCTTGGTGTAGCAATTGCGTACCTTGTCTCATGGTCCGCAGGCTCTCTTACCCTTTATAGTGCCGTTGCCAAAAATGCAGAAGCGGCAGATATCCACCTGATGATCTCTCCGGCAAACTTACTCATCTCGACAGGTATCCTGACCCTGGTGGGCGTTGTGAGTGGGATGCTCCCGGCCATGAAAGCGGCTAGCCTCAATCCCATTGAGGCGCTGCGTTACGAATAGATTCTGCCTCTGACACTCTGGATACCCAAGCCCTTTTCTCCTTGGCGCGCGTAGGCGAAGGCATTAGACTGCCCTAGCGATCAGGTGAACACCCGAAGAAACCTGAGTTGAGGAGAGCGCTCTATGTCCGCAAGTTCTGCCCAGCCTGTACCGGCAAAAGGAAAGCAAAGTCGATTCAGAACAATCCTCATGACGATAATCGGCCTCATCGTGGCGGTCGTTGGCTATGTGTATTACGCGATATCGTCCAAGGCAACAGACTGTGTTGCGGTTGCCGATCGAGGTTTCCGCCAGATTGCGTCTGATCGCATCCACCGGTTCTTGGGCAAGGTGAAGGAAGATACGGCAGGATGCCGCGGTGGTCCCAATGCCGTTCAATACAGGCAGACTCCGTGGCTCGACTGGGGAAATTATTGGGGAACCGGGGATAACAACTCGAAAGCCAAGCTGAGAGCGCAAGACGACCTCGGTGTCTACGGCGCATTGACGGATATTGAATATCAACGCATCGAACTCATTAAGTTCAACCTGCTCGACAATAATAGAACCTACGAACAATACGTGAAGGGAAGGGATGGAGTTCCTGGCTCGGCGTTGAAGGTGTGGCCGGAGATGAGGCTTCCGAAAGACCATCCGAACTATAAAGATGTGGGAGGCGACGGAGAGCAGGTTTGTAGTGGAGACCTGATACGTTTTCGGAACGTGACTGGCATTTGCAATGATGTCAAGAATCCGGCAATGGGTTCGGTCCACGCGCTATTTTCCCGCATGGTCTCCTTCGATACCACGTATCCCGATCTTGAAAAAAACGATCTTGCGAAAAATCGTCACGGCGGACGTTTGAGCTTGTATCAGCCCGACCCGCAGGTCATCAGCCGTAAGTTACTTACCAGAAGTCAATCCAATGCGGACAAATGCCGCTCCGGTCTTGGACTGCAAGGCGATTCCAAGGACGCGAACTGTGACTACCAGAAAGCGGACTCATTCAATGTCCTGGCTGCATTCTGGATCCAGTTCATGACTCATGACTGGTTCTCCCACCTGGAGGAAGGGCATAACGCCTCCAACATGATCGAGACTGGATGCCGCAACCTCAGTCCGGACGATGTGAAAAAACTCGGTTGCCGTCCGGATGACAAGGTGGATCAATCGTACATTGCCGACGCCACTAACCCCGGCTCATTTCAGAATGACGGCAAGACCTATCTTGAGCGTGCCTACAAGACCACGCAAAACAACAGCACTGCTTGGTGGGACACATCCCAGGTCTATGGTTACGATCAGACATCCCGCCAGCGCGTGAAACGGGATCCGAAAGACCGGGCCAGGCTCCAATTGCTTCACGACTACTTGCCCTTGTTACAGGCGGGAGATCCGATGAACCCGGCTTGGGCAGGTCAGGAGGCCACGGCGTTTCCGGATAATTGGAACATCGGCATGAGCTTCTACCACAACCTTTTTGCTCGAGAGCACAATGCCTTTGTCGATGCGTTCCGGAAGCAGGCAGCAGCAACACCCGAGGACGATAGTGGCCTGCGTAACCCCAGCCATGCCGATCAGGTCATCCGATACAAAGACGTAACGCCCGATGAATTGTTTGAAATTGCGCGGCTTGTGGTGGCAGCGGAGATTGCAAAGATTCACACCATCGAGTGGACGACGCAGCTACTCTACGACGAGCCCCTCTATCTGGCGATGAACTCCAATTGGAGCGGACTGCTTGGTGGAAAACATGAACTTGCGACGAAGGCGCTACGATCCCTGATTGAGCATATTGGTGAGTCGAAGGACGCCAAGGCAAACCAATGGTATTCGGTATTCGCTTCGGGGCCGGGCATTGTCGGTATCGGCAGCACGAAAGTTGGATGGGACATCCGCAACCCGGACGATGTGAACGGTGGAACCAATCATTTCGGATCGCCATTTAATTTTCCCGAGGAATTCATCACCGTTTATAGGTTGCACCCCCTTGTTCCGGACCTGGTTGAGTTCCGCGATGCGCAAGGCGATCCGAACGTAATTCGCAAAAAAATTCCTATGGTAAATACTTTTCGGGGGCTGGCTACCGCACAGATGCGCGACGGTGGCCTCGCGAACTGGGCTTTGAGTATGGGCCGCCAGCGTTCCGGCGCGCTTACACTCCAAAATGATCCTATGTTTTTACAGAATCTCCCGATGCCCCGGCTGAAGACAGCCACGAATATGCTCGATATTCCCGCGCTGGATATTCTCCGCGACCGGGAGCGGGGCGTGCCGAGGTTCAACGAATTTCGACGGGAATTCGGATTGAAGCAGCTTACAAGCTTCGACGATTTTATCGACGCTCATTTGGCGGCCAACAGCCCGGCGCGTGCCCAGCAGGCATCGATTGTGCAGACCCTGCGGGAGGTCTACGGCCAACATAAGTGCGACGCTTCCAAAGTGATTACCGACGCTCAAGCAAATGACGATGGAACTCCGATCAACGATTGTCTCGGGCACCCGGACGGCACCATGGTCGATAACATCGAAGATGTCGATACAGTCGTTGGCTGGATGGCGGAGTCCACCCGCCCCCATGGTTTTGCCATCTCGGAAACCCAGTTCCAGGTCTTTATCATCAATGCATCGCGGCGGCTCTTCAGCGACCGGTTCTTCACTTCAAGCTTCCGCAAGGAGTTCTATACGGACCTGGGAATACGCTGGGTGAGCGACAACGGTCCGGATGGCAAAGTAATGGAGAAAGGAATGCCCAACGGACACACCCAGGAAGTGCTGCCTCTCAAGAGAGTGCTCATGCGCAACATTCCTGAATTAGCTCCTGAACTCGACAAAGTGGTGAATTCCTTTGATCCGTGGGCCCGCGATCGGGCCGAATATTATTCCCTAGAGTGGAAGCCGCGTGCGGGCGCCGAGTCTGACGAAGCGTTTAAGCACTGAGCGTATCGGAAATGACGAAACGGAAGAAACTCGCTACGGAAAAATCTCTGTGTTGAAGCATTGCGTAGTCTTGGTTAGCTTGATTGCTGCAGTCGTTGCACCGACAGCGGCTTGTGGAATTGCCGCGCAATCGAAAGGCGGCGGCAGCCCATGGGCACCGCTGAGCTTCCTGATCGGCGAGTGGACTGGAGAAGGAAGCGGTAAGCCCGGCCAGGGACCAGGCGAGATGTCCGTTTCATGGGACCTGAATCATCACATTCTGTTGAACAAGGGGCATTCTGCATACCCGGCGAGCAAAGACCGTCCAGCCACAGTTCACGATAGCGTGATGATCATTTACCTGGACCCGCCCACGGAAAAGCTCCGAGCTTCTTATTTCGACAACGAAGGGCACGTGATTCAATACGCCGTGGAAACAGGCGCCAGCCCGAACCGGGTAGTCTTTCTGAGCGATGCCTCACCCGCGACGCCGCGCTTTCGACTCTCCTACATCGATACCGGGAATGGCACGTTCTCCAATAAATTTGAGATCGCTCCTCCAGGCAAACCGGAGGCTTTTAGCACCTATATTGAAGGGAAGGCCCGAAGAAAATAGCCTGGATTCCCACTCGTCATTTCCCCTAGAACAGCGAAGGCCGTCCCGCTGTGCCTGCGAGTGAGGCGTTGACGTTCGCCAGGGTATGGGTGCCTTCCTTGCCGCCAAAGGCAAACAGCAGGCTCACGTAGGGAAAGCCGCCGGCGCGCAAAGTTATCCCCGTCGCGTAGCTGTGCTTCCAGTGATTGCTTCCAAGGTCGCTCGTGTTCAGTGCCAGTTTTGCCTGATCGGCTTGCAGGATAAAGCCTAGAGGAAGCTTTCCAAGGGAGTGCTCAAAGGCTTCGCTGAAAAGCAAGATATTAGGCGCGCGAAACCTGTAATCCTGATAACTGCTTAGGGAGTGCTGGCCGTTGATGTCGCCGCCGCCTAGCGTTGGCTGAAAATAAAAGGGTACGACGTTGCCGCTAGGTGTCATAGCAAGCGATGTAAAGGCGCGTAACCCGAGGGTGCCCTCCAGGTTTTTCATGGTGACCTTGGGACAGCCCGAATTCCTGGTTGTGGGATCAATCGAACAATCGTTGGGACCATTGGTGTCCCGCAGCACTCGCATGTTGGTGCGATACAGGGAAATTTCGTGATACAGGTTTGCCGTGAGCTTTTGAAATGAGAAAGTCGAATCGGAAACTCCGAAGTATGGACGGTAGGCAACGTCATAGTCGAAGTGCAGCAGGTTGTTGAAGGCGGTGGGCCTCATTCTTACCCCGGCTCCAAGCTGCAGGAAGAAAGGCTGGTTTGCCAGCCCCGGAGCTGTGAGTGCGGTGTAGATTTGCTCAATAGAGGGTGACGATTGATCGTGGTTGCCGCGTATGTCTACAGCGCGTCCGTTGACTTCACCATAAACGCCCATGTTCAGCCGCGCATAAAGCGGGTGGACAAAGCTGCCTCCCACAATGTGTTCCGTCATTCCGAAAAATGAGCGGCCCGCGGTCGTTGTATCGGGTCCCAAGCCGAAGAAACCCAGTTTGTTGAGCGAGGTGGATTGTACATACAGGCTATAGACAGGCTGCTCGACGTAGACAGGAAAGTCGGAGTCCGTAGCGTCCTTGGTTCCAAATACGGGCGTTACCGCCTTCAGGTGGGTATCTATGAATTTCACAGACACGCCGGCCCGCCAGGAGCCGTTGCCCGAAGCCACGCCATCGGCACTCCAGGAAGTGCTCCAGTTCTCTGTGTCGTGATGGCCAACATAGGCCATCCCACCCGCAAAGCCGTTTTGCGGAGCAAGATTGCCAACAGTAACGTGTATTGGCTGGCCCGTAAAGACCACCTCTCCACAACCGATTGGGTGCGATGGACAATTCTTCTTGAACTTGCCGATTTCATCGGCTGGGTCTTGCTTCTCAACGTTCGCGGGGTCAATTTGCTGGGCTTGCAGGCTTCCAGCCAATAGCAGGAACAAAAACAGGATTCGAAGCACAGACTTCTCCTTACCTACGCGAGGCACGCTTCTTGGCAACGGGTTTGGGCTTGCCTGGCGCCTTGGTAGCCGCCTTCTTTGCGGGTTTTTTAAGGGCTTTCTTCACCAGTTTCTTCTTCGGTTTGGACTTGGCTCCGGCAGCCGCTTTCTGGCGTGAAGTTCTGCCATGCCGATGAAGAAGATCCGTCACCTTGTGTATGTACTCACTGGCCAGGCGCTCGGTGTGCAGGTCATTGATATTGATGTCGGTACGTTGCTCCAGCGGCAGGACAAGGTTTTCCATCGTGTGCAGATGAAGCAACTGCGTTCGGATCAGGCTGGAGATGGGCCGGTCGTGGTCGTAGGCTTCTTCTTCGTCAAAGGGCAGAATATCGACTTTGGGAGCGTCTTCTAGAGCCATGGATGTGGATCAGCCTTTCCTCTATAGGTTGAATAACACACAATCTTTGTCTGGACGCATTGTGTCGCCCAGTAGATCGAGAAATGTTTCGGCGCTTTGTTCCCGGGGCGTGCCAGTGTCGCCGTTCACAAGAAACTTCTTGGTCACGGTCGCCGGAATCGATGCATGCTCAAAGATCCGTTGTTTGGCGGGATCTTCGGTTCCTGGAACCACCGTGCCTTTGGCGATGTAGGGTGAAACCAGAACGGCTGGCACCCGAATACCAAGCCGGTCGAACTTAAAGTCTAAGCCCGGAATACCAGTTGCGGCGGAGGAGGCGACAAAGCCATCGGGCGTGCATGCCGGCGGTTCCACATGATCGTAAAGCCCTCCATGCTCGTCGTAGACGATAAGTAAAGCAGTGCTCTTCCAGAGATCGGGGTTGCGGCGTATGTGATTGTAGGTGGTGGCAATGAATCGATCGCCTGCCAACACATGATGGTCGGGATGCTGGTCGGTCGCCAGCAGTTGACCTCCTCCCGCACCTGGATGATCAGAGTAGTTAGGCTCGACAAAGCTATACTCTGGCAGATTTCCTGATTTACAGTCGGCGGCAAACTGATCGTAGGTAGCGAAGAAGCTCTCATCGCGCACCAGATTCACGATTTCCATCGTCGAGCTGGGCTTATCGTAGTAATAGAGCTTGGCGGTATGGCCTTCATTCTTCATCCGCTCATAAATAGAAGGAATCTTGGCTTTGCCGGACGCCGGAAACAGGAACAGGTTCATGTCCACGTTGCCGAAAGATGTGCCGTAGTGAGCGAAAGCCCGGTTGCAGATCGTTGGCCCGGGGATGGACGAAAACCATCCATTGAACACCGCATATTCCGTTGCCAGCGTTGTTAGTGCGGGGATCCTTTCGGGTGGAAAATAGGCCATGATGGCGTGGGAGCCACGGTCTCCCGTTCCCTGGGTCGCATAGCTCTTTACGAATCCCTGCATGTTCGGGACGCGACGTGGGCTGGGTGCCGCTCCTCCGAAAATCTGTAGGTCTACGCCAGGAAAATGATGATCTGGGTCATGAGATAGCTGGCCGCGATAGGCAGCGTTTGGAGATACCTTGACCGCGTTTCCATGGATGTCCGGATTTGATTCGTTTCCGTCGAGACCATTGATCTTGGGATATTTCTTCTTTAACCCGCCGAGCATGTGGTCGAAGGACCGGTTTTCCATCATCAGCACGACGATGTGCTTGAGATTCTCTAAACCTTGGGACATTGGGAAAAGCCTCGCTCTTAAGTAACAATAACGTAGCTCAACTATATTTCCCTGGCCCTCGATTCGTAGGAGAAAATAGGCCATGGGATGACCCGCTTAGTAACCCGGCAGATTCTCACGCGGGAAGGTGGGACTGAATGGGCTCAGATCGTATGCCGGTTAAAATAGACCGAATGAGGAACCAGCGAGGGCACTATTTCGGAGGGGTGAAGCGGAATTTCGGTGATCGGTTCAAGCCAGATACCACCTAAATTCGACGTCTCAAAAAGAGACGATCCCAAAAATTGATTTTGGGGGCAATTTCAAAACACGAAAAAAATGAAGTGAAATGAAGGGCTCAAAATCTTGCCACCTTCAAATTTTCCACTCATTTCATCCATTTCAATCTGTCCCCACCATTCCTTTTGCACGCTCATTGGAACGTTTCGTTGGCTCGAGCCGTTGGTTCTTTCAAGCTTTCATCCAACCTGGACTTGGCCATTTGAAGCCGGAGAAGACTGTGCTTCAAGTATCGTACGCTAAGGCCTAGCAACAAAGCTGCCCGTATTATCTTTGGCAGCAAACACGGAAAAGAAAACACGGAAAGAAAGCACGCGACTGCGCCGCATACAGCCTATTGCCCGCCCTCAATTATCCGTTCTGCTTCTTTTCGCGCTGATAGGGATTGCCAAGGTACTTGCGGGCCTCCTCCAAAGCTCCCTGGGTGTTGTCGCCAGTCTGGATTGCCTGACGATATTCGTTGACCGCGCGCTCTCGCTGGCCGGTAACATCGAAGATTTTTCCCAGCTGGATGTGGCTCCACACCTCGGTCCACTTCGGTTCGCCATCGCCGTTAATCGATTCCCGGTATTCGTTCGCGGCAGATTGATAGTTGCGCTGCAGATAAAAGACCTCTGCCACGCGATAGTGCGCGAGCGAGCTGTTCTTATTGACCTCTAGAGCTTTATTAAATTCAGCGAGGGCTTCCGAGAGGTTGCCCTGCGCGGTCAGCTCTTGCCCGCGGCGAATCGCGATGCGCACCCGCAGATCGGGCGAATTTTTCAGTACCCAATTGTTCGGATCAAGTACCAAGCGCCTTGGCTTGCCGAATGTTTCCACAGAGAAAGGAGATTCCGTCCCCACCACCTCGATGCGTTTCATCTCGCTCTGTCCATCGGTATCGATCTTGAGTTCAAGGGGCATTCTGAACAGATCAAGATCCTGAGCGATCTGGCCCACAATACGAAAACCCTTCTTCACGCGGAAGGTGGTGTATTTCATCTTAAATTCGGGAGCGCCCGTGCCTTCCACCCACTGTGAAAAGAAGGCCGTGAGCTTATCGCCATGGTATTTTTCGGCGATGGTCTGCAGGTCGGCGGCGCTGGCCGATTTCATATTGAAAGTAGTGAGGAACTCTTTCACGGTCTTGTCAAAAGCGCCGTCGCCAATCACCCATCGCAGCATGTGGAAGATCATGCCGCCTTTATCGGTAACCAATGCCTGGAACTCCGGTGAAAACGTATCCAGCTTGCCGATGCTGGATAGCGGAACCGTGTCGTAGGCAAGTGCTCCAACCGCCATGTCCTTGGTCGCGTCTTCAAAAGCCTGCTGCCCTGCAATATTTTGGACATAGCGCATTTCCGAGTCGCGTGCTCCGCCATCTACCATCCACCAATCGTCTTTGGCGGAAGGGCTTACGGTTACACCCCACCATTGGTGGCCAATCGTATCCGAAAGAAGCCGATAGTTGACCTTCTCCGAAATGTCTCTGCTGGCGAGCGCCGCGATCTCGGGAGCCCACCATGCGGGTACGGTGTCGTCCGGCAGCTCAACCACCCGCAAATAGGGCGAGGGAGCAGGTCCGTAGATTGAAGTGAAATAGTCGAATTCTTTGGTGGCCGTGTCCGCGTAAGCGGGAGCTAGTTGCTTCTTGCTCTGCTGCGTATAGACGTGGACGGTTCCAACCACGCTGTCGGCAAACGGCCCTGCGATGATGGTGCCGGGGAAGCTGGGCTTTTGCCAGACAAACGTCGTCTGGGTTTTGCCGCCCGCGACGGGCTTAGGTGTTCCCGAGCCGCTTCCGACAACTACAGTGCCTGCTGGAGCAGTGATATTGATGGTTGCCGTAAAGCGATCGATGCCGTAGTTGGTGATCGGAAACCAACGGCCCGGATATAGAAGATAAGTTACGTCCTCGCCGATATAAGCCAGCTTTAGCCCTTCTACAGGGCTATCGTCCGCGTTTGCCAGCCCGCCTTCGTATTCGAACGTCAACGTGGAGCTGGCTCCCTTGGCCATGGTCGCGGGGAAAGCCACTCGAATGGCGTTGTCTTGGCTGATGCGCTCCGCAGTCAGGGCATGCCCGCTGCCATCCAGAACCCGAGAGGGCCGCAACGCGTTGTGCAATTCGAACGTGGCGAAATTCACGTCTTCCAGCGCCGTAAACTTTATCTTTGCGCGGGCGGTCAGGTGGTGAGTTTTGGGAACGATCTCCGCGTCAATCACATAGTCTTCGGCTTTGATCCGGGATTTCTCAGCTCCCAATGAAGGCAGGACGAAGACGAAGGTGAGCGCAAAGAAAGCAAAAGCACGTCGCAGGAAACAACCTGCAATTAGCATGAAAGTTCTCCAGAGCTGCTGGCTATACGACCGTATGATGTCAACTTCACCGAAAAAGATGTGTTTCTTGCCCTGAAAACGCGTCGCCGGGCATCCTTCCCAGGGCTTCCAGAATCTCTTGCGCCGCCCTCATCACAGGAAGCTGAGCGTTGCCGGAATCGTTCAGCTTTGTCCGGACTTCACTAAGATCCATGAGCATCTGCCGGCGGCGGTCGCCTTCCGAAACCAAATCCTGCAACTCGCGCACGATATTCTCCGCAGTACAGTCGTTCTGGATCAATTCTGTGACGATCCGCCTACCGGCTATTAAATTGGGCATGGCAAAGGTATCAAGATTCACCAGAGGCCTACCTACCAACCAGGTAAGCCTGGCAAGGCGGTACACAACGACAAACGGAACACCTGCCAGAGCCGTTTCCACGGTTGCGGTCCCACTGGCAACCACCGCAGCCGTTGAATGCTTAAGGGTTGCCCGGGCATCCTCACTTAATTTTACTTGAACGGGGCCTGAGCCGAGTTGGAGGCCTAGCCATTCTTTTTGCAGGGTTGAAGCTACCGGCAGAACATATTCGTATCCGTTTCCAAGCTGCTTGGCAGCGCTGAGCATGGCCGGCAGGTTCATTTTGACCTCTTTGTGCCGGCTTCCCGGCAGCAAAGCAATCCATGGTTTGGAGGGATCGATATTGAACTGGGAGGAAAGCTCGGCACGGGAAATTTTGGGATCGGGCGCATAAGCCAG
>Ga0209060_10000338_pt1 | contig 95915 bp, 80 predicted proteins | sample Coa_R1_8_FD_187155 | JGI IMG/M metagenome (GOLD analysis project Ga0209060, IMG submission 187155) | Surface soil microbial communities from Centralia Pennsylvania, which are recovering from an underground coalmine fire - Coalmine... | ecosystem: Environmental > Terrestrial > Soil >... | reverse complement strand
GCTTAACTTCACTGGGGGAGGCACTTTCCAACCGAACTCCCAGCGGAAGACCTTCACCGTCGACCAGTACCATCCACTTCGTGCCCTTGCCCCGCTTGGTTTTCCCGACGGCAGAGCCCCCTTTTTCGCCGGGGCGAAGCTGCCGTCGAGAAAAGCCTCGTCCCACTTCAACAGTCCCTCTTGGTCCAACGCCCCCAGCAACACGCGCCAGGCATTCAGCCACACGCCTTCGTCTTCCCACTGCTTGAGACGCCGCCAACAGGTGGAGGGCGAAGGAAACTCGTCGGGCAGGAATCGCCACGCCGCGCCGGTTTGCAGAATCCACAAGATGCCTTCGAAGCAAGCTCGGTTGGGAGATGGCGGGCGACCTCGCCGATCCGCCCTCAGTCGGGGCGGTGGAAGCATGGCGCCGACCAACTCCCATTGCTCATCGCTCAACAGCTTCTGTCGATCCTTCATGACAGAAGCTCAACCCTTCACCCGCCTTACACATAAGTACCTGATGTGAGGCCGAACCTATTTGTGAAACACGCTCTATGAGCATCTTGAACACAGTTCAACTCCGAGAACGTCTTTAGTCCCTGCGAACTCTACCCCTTGAATAGCACTAGCCTGGCCTCGTTTGCACGCATCCACGCCCGACCGTTCACAAAGGGTATCTCGATTCGCAGAATCTTTCTGTTGAAAACAAAGCACATTCTCGATGAGCTGAACCGTTAAAGAAAGACCTGTTTTATGAACGGCCTGCACCCGAGTTCCAGCGCGATTGCAGAGCCTAACTTCACCTAAGGAGATGTCTCAATGGAAGCGAGTCGTAGTGTAGCCAACCTGCGTGTTGCTCTTTATGGCAGGGTCAGCACCCTGGACAAAGGGCAAGATGTGAACCTTCAACTAAACGAACTCCGCGAGTACAGCGAGCGCCGAGGATGGAAGGTCGTGGGCGAATATGCTGACGAGGGCTGGTCAGGCGCTAAGGAATCACGCCCCGCGTTGAACCGCCTACTGGGCGATGCTAAGAAACGGAAGTTCGATGCTATTGCAGTGTGGAAGCTGGATCGCTTCGGTCGCAGCCTGAAACACCTGGTAATGTCCTTGGCCGATCTGGAATCCCTCGGCATCGCCTTCGTGAGCCTCCGTGACGGATTTGATCTTAGTACGCCATCAGGCAGGCTCATGTTTCAGATCATTGGCGCTATGTCAGAGTTTGAACGCAACCTGATCCGAGAGCGGGTTCGCGCAGGAATGGCGCACGCCAAGGCCAAGGGGCGAACACTAGGCCGCGCCAAGGTTCATGTTGACATGGTAGCCGTCGAAGCCCGTAAAGCCAAAGGTGAATCACTGAGGGCGATTGCCCGTGATCTCGGTGTCAGTGCGGCGCTCCTGGTGAAGAGGAGCAAGGGTTAGGCTTGCAGGCGACTATTGAGCCGCCGCGCTGCGGGAAGCAAGCAGGTCTCGCTCCGCAGCAGATTGCTCCTCGTGCCATTTGCGCCATAGATCCTGTTCGCGGCGTAGAGCAGCGGAATCAACTGTTCGCGGTCGCATCATGGGAACTTCAGTATCGGGCCTTGCAGCGTAGATGAAACGATGCGCATGTTCGGCAATAAAGCGGCGGATAGCGACTGCTTGGGGACGTGGAACAACGGAATCACGCTCTGGCGGCCTGTGGGCGACTTGGGTATAGAGCAAGTGACGTGAATCCAGCGGCATCATTATTTCGCCCCCTGCCTTCCCCCAACCTCCTCGAAAATCGTACTTGCCTTCTTCAAAGTAGTTCAGGCGGATCACAGGGTCGTCGGAGGTAAACCACTCCAGGCCCTCTGGTGCAAGCAATATTGTCCATCTCTGATTCAGCAAGACCTCGACTGTTTTTGTGAGCAAGTGGCGGATACCGAAGAACCAAAGGCCACGCCCAACAACGACCTCGGCTTTAACTGTTCCGAACTTTTCGCCAGGTTGGATCGCGGTAGTCACACGCATAGGTATTAGCTGACTGTCGTATGACTTTGTTGTGGGGATTGGCTGTCCCGCCCTTTTCGCCGCTTCCGCACGACTAACAGCATCTCGAACCGTATTGTCGAGTACGCCTTGAAGCTCTCTATTCCAGCGCTGCAAGTCCTCATGAAGATGGGCAGGAGTCCTGACATCCTGTGCCGCAACAAAACGAATCAGATTGTGCCAATCTTGTTTCGTGAGGCGCATACCGCAGGTAGCCTTCCTGAGCGGTTCCGCTGCGGGCGTCTCAAACTCTGTGTTCAGCCACTTTTCAATGTCATCACTTTCAACGCCAGCAACCGTCCGTGTGTAAAGGTGCTCGTGGTAGGCGATTCCTTTGATCGCGGCAGGCTTCCAAAGAGGTGTCCCTTCGTGTGCTGCGAGTATGCGATACGTGAATACCCTCCCGTCAGGAGCCGCGAATCTTTTGAGGTACAAACGCGAAACGTAATGGTTGCGGTGCTGAAAGGGCGTCACGCGTGAGACGTTGTACGGAGCACGCCCACTTGCCTTCACACTCGCTTCTGGGTGCTGAACGTTCATGTCACTCCAAAGAATGGCACACTGCTTTCATTGAAGCGCCACGGGAGCGTTCAATGCAAGTAACTTTGGACTGCCACTCGGCTAATGGCGAGGGCGGCACAACTGTGGTGCGCAGAGATCAGCCCGTTCTACAATGCTGAACGGGATATGACATGAAGGTCGCCTCCACTGTTTTCGTATTTGCAATAGCGATCTCAGCCTTGTGTAACGCTGACGATTCCTTTACAACAAAGCGGGATAAAGCCTTCCAACGCGTCAACGCCTGCATTCGACGCAACGAAGTTTCCAGCCGTGAGTGCAAGAATCTAAATCAAAACATAGCGATTCTCGTTGATGTATACAGGGCAGGCGACAAGTCTGTTTTGCCAACGTTGTTTCGATTTACATATCTCACAGATTTCTACGACGAGGCGTTGCTGTCCGATCCCGACGGCTTCTTGACTGCCATGTCACAGTTATCCACGAAAGACCAACAGGCAGTCGCGGCTGGTGTGGCGGGAGGGATGTTTAGACTTCGTACACGTGAGCGGTTCGACGATATCAAGTTAGTGCTGGCAAAAATCCCCGACTCATCGCCCACGAAAAATGCTGCACAGGCTTGTCTGAAAACGCTGGAAGAGAACAATGCAGCACTTTTCTTGAACTACTTCCCTCCAAAAACATTCACGAGCCGCGCTGCCGATTTCCAAATCTATTGGTATTCGCGCGACATGTATCAGTTGGGGGACAAACCACTGTGGCCACCCGCTGCACAGAGTGAGACAACCTATCGATTTACATACCTGGGCGCGTTCACTGGTCCACAGGGTGTGACACTCACTGTGCTGCCCGAAGGTACTGGACACATCAGCATGGCTATGATTCGGCAATCGGGCGATCAGACAAATGTCGAGCACGATGCAGTGGTGTCGCAAGAGCAAGTGTCCGCTTTCCTCAAACGATTAGACCAAAGCCGTTTTTGGGACATGCCGACCGAGGCTCAACAGCGCGGACTTGATGGCGCAGAATGGATACTCGAAGGAACGCACGACGGCAAGTATCACATTGTTGTTCGCTGGTGCCCCAACCTCTACGAACACTCTTCTCAAGACGAAGCTTTTGCTCAGGCCGCGCGTTTTTTGTTGGAACTCGCAGGCCAGAAGCGCTCTGGCGGCTGTTAGCTTCTGCACTTCTGCTGGATTAGCACCCACTCATCGCATTGTTTTCAATATCTGCATGAAACTAAACTTGCTCTCCTTGGCTATCGTCACTAGGTCTAAATCAGCCGCACGGACCCACATGATCCCACCGAAAGAATCACCAGGATTGCGACACATGATGTCTCGAAGTCCTCGGGGCCGAAATCATCATTCGAGGGCGCGAAAACGAGGCAAAAACGCCTGTTTGCACCACAAGTGCGAGTCCTGATCCGTTTCGCCTGCTTCCAGTACAGAAATGCAATGAGTCCTGAGGTTGGAGGGAGAAGTATACCTGCTCAGAGTTCATTTTAGGATTTCGCTCACATGCTGACCCTACGCTTCGCTGTTTTCAACCACCACATGAGACGAGAAATCTTCCTCGGATAGAAGCCCCAGGTGATGTGGTTCGGCCTTAGAGCCGTCACTCAGGTTCGAGCCCACGGGGGTCAAAATCCGCCAGCAAGTTGCCCCAAAAAACTTAAATCCAAAAACAAGGAGAAAACTGATGTTGCTATGGACGCAGTCCGCAAATAGTCCCGCTTCGAAGGAGACGGGGATTATCAACCGCAGGTGGCAAACAATCTGCTTTTGTCTAGAGAAGCACTCTCTTGAGCAAAAGCTTGGATCAATCTTCAGCGCAGCAAGTGCTCACGAGTCGAACGCCTTGCCCGTGGGCGCTCACGAATACCAGGTCCTTTCAGACGAGGCGACCTCGCTTTGCGAGGCGTTCGCTAATGAGTGGAACCAGGACATCGACAGTCTCAGGGCCAAAATACCAGGCTTGGCCAAGCTGGATGCTCTCTCAACTCCAAAACAACTGACGAAGCTCAGCAGAGTCGCGTGGGTGGGCATGCTTGGCGCTCCCATCGCCCTGTTCATCATTGGCGTTTTGACTGGCTTGGTGAGCCTCGGATTTCACCTCGTTGCGGGAGGGCGATAACGATGCTGATAGAGATCGCAGCGGTCCTCGAAATGTTGCTCCTCACCTGTGCGTGGGCAAGGCGCAAGCGAGCACAGCGATTGCAGTTGTTCGTGGGCAAGGGGGATTCCATCCATTTGCCAATCGTGGACGATTACCTCAGGCGACAGACCGCAGGTGCAAGCCGCGCAGAGTTATTTGTCGCTTCACAGCTTGCGGCAGTTTGCCGCAAAGCTGTTCAGACTCACTCGTTTCAATCGTTGCTCCTTCACGGGATTCGTTCAGCCCGTCGCGGGAAACTCACTTCAACATGGAGGGTTACTTTATGAACTTCACCCCTAGCGCCCGCGGATCGTTTGTCGCGGGCATCGGTTTTTGGTCATTACTCTGGGCCGCTCTGTTCAAGTCGGACGACTTTGCGGAAGCATGCGGAGTCCAGCGCTGGTTCAGTTCTGAGCGATGTCTTCGGTGGATTCGTGCGAACAAGACGACCACGCTCCTCGGCACCGAACTTTGGAACTATGGCACACATGGCATAGACCCTCTCGGGGTGAGTTTCGCCCTCGGCGGAACGCTTACCAACATCGTGGCAATCTTTGTCTTATTGCCGATGCTGGACAGGGCAAAACGCCGAAGATCGAAGCTCAGTATTCAGCGCTAACCGAAGTTCCACAGTAGTTCCATTCATCACCGCAGTCCTCCCAAGAACTCCAAACCACGCCGCATTTCGCGGCGATCACTGAACCACAAATCAAAAAGTAAAGGAGAAGTGTGTATGGCCAGCGTGTATGAAATCATCACCGATCGAATAATCAAACAGCTCGAATCTGGAGTCGCTCCTTGGCGGAAGCCTTGGAGAGTTCGCGGCAAGAATGGCCTTCCACGAAATCTGGTCACAGGTCGCGAGTACCGAGGTGTCAACGTCTGGATGCTTCTCGGAACTGGATTCGCAAGTCCGTACTGGTTGACCTTCAGGCAGGCACGACAACTTGAAGGGCATGTAAAAGAAGGTGAGCATGGACTGCCCGTTGTGTACTGGAAGTTCGAAAAACGCGAGGTGCAGGACACTGACCAGCTCATTGAGAAATCAACGGTGCTCTGCCGTTTCTACACGGTCTTCAACGTGGAACAATGCGAAGGATTGAGAGTTCAGCCCGCCCAGCACACTGAACAATCACCGCAACCACAGCCAATCGAAACTTGTGAACGCGTCGTCAGCGACTGGCAGCAGAAGCCGACGATTACCCTCGGTGGTGACATCGCCAGCTACAGTAAGATTCATGACCTGGTGCGAATGCCAGAACGAGAGTCATTTGAGAGCGCAGAGGAATATTATTCCACGCTCTTTCATGAACTCGCCCATAGCACGGGCCATCCAACCCGCCTGAACCGCTCGACGCTCACGAACTTTGAGCGGTGGGGAGATTCGACCTACAGCAAGGAAGAGCTGGTAGCAGAACTCAGTGCTGCCTTCCTTGCTGGTTATTGCGGGATTGACGGCAAAACGCTTACGAACTCTGCGTCGTATTTAGCGAACTGGCTTCAGGCGTTGCGGAACGATTCCCGCATGATTGTCGTTGCAGGGAGTCAGGCCCAAAAAGCAACAGACCTGATCCTCAATGTCGCTTCCGCTTTGGCTACGCCCTGACAACTGCACTCGGTGCTGCCCTCCCCCAGTATTCAAACTTCCAGGAGGAAACCATGCTCGACGTATTGGTAATCGGGGTGCTGAGTCTGTTTTTTGCGAAGTTCAAACACACCGTCGTTGCCAAACAGAGATGGCGAGAGTCAGATGCAGTACAACGGCAAAGAACTGTGCGCGACGAATGCGCGTTTCGCGTAGTGGGGAGACTGGTTACAGCGTGTAGTCTGGTGATCTGTGCATTCACGGTCGTCTCTCCAGGCTTGGGAGTGATGTGGGTGTTAGTCGCGCTTCGCATAGTCAAACCCATCGGGGCCGAAATGAGGGATGCTTGCAACTATCGCTCGACTGGCTCAGATGACGAAGCCCCCTACTCTTGGTAGCCGATGCGGAAAGCCGCCTCGGCAACGTCTCGCCCCCACGTTCATTCTTTCGTAACGTTTACCCGCTCCAACATCGGGCCTATCCTGTGCCACGGAAGTGAGAAGAAGGAAATGAAAAAGCGCACGAACCCATACGACGGGTACGCATCAGATGATTTTCGTGAGTACATGAAAGAATGTCGCGAGGCACAGAGGAAGTTCGGTGGTTATCGCCACACCGACATAATGGGGGATCGCTGCCACACCGTTTATGCTCTTAAAATACAGGAACGAGATGGTTCCCTCTGGGTCAACGTGGGACAAACCAAGGACTACCATACTCGCGTCAGCGCAAAAAAAGAGTTCCATCTAAAGCGTGGTGCGCAGGTGCTGGATCACAGACGAATCAAATCTCGTCTGACAAGACGAGAAGCCGTTAATCTTGAGCGTCGGCTCCTCAACAAGGGATTTAGTAGAACGGGCCTTCCAGTGTTTGGCAGATAAGTCAAGAACATGAGTGTTCCTTCACAAATCCATAATCTCAATAACAACTCACCACAATAACAACTCACAACCCATCAGTTTCCTACCCACTTGCTCAGCGACCGCGACCGCCCTCTGGGCGTCGCGTCGCAATGGAACCTCAACTGATCTCTGGAACCTCATATTGACACGAACTCCCTGAGGGCTCTCACCCTCTGATTAGTAACTATTCCCAGTTCCTCGGCGTCTTGCCTGTTAGCGGAGGGATCTCTATCCTCATCCTGCTTAGCCATCCGTGTCAGGGGACGGGTGCAGCTAACATGACCTGTGCTCTCGGGCAGCCTTGCTCCAGGGATTAGCTGGAGCAGGTTCGCGTGTTTAACCCATCCGAGAGCAGACTCAGGCTTCCAGGGAGTTGTCGAAGTGGCTCTTTCAGCAGTTTGTTAGTCTCTGCCGTGTCAAGGCCTTTGCCACCAGCTTGCGCCAATGGTGCCGTTGCCACCCCTTGCTGTGCAAAGAGGGAGAACTTCAACGCTTCTGGAACTGGTGCTTATTGTGCGTACCGAAAATATCTTTTCGGCAAATAGGTTCTGATAACCGTCGTCGCTTGCTCCACCCTTCAGTAGGACCTTCTGGGCTGGCTTGCTCGCAAGGATTGCTGGTAGGAACTACAACTTTCTTCTACTCTCTCATTGTACCGCGCTGGGCATCGTTTCCAGATATGTCCCAAGCGGGAACGAGGGATTATTTGCATTGCCGACCCTTCGTTTCGGCGGGCTGTTCAAGAACCCTCGACTGCCACAGCGTTGTCGCGTTCCGACTGTGACGATCGTTTCTGCGAACCAGCCCAATGCTGGAAATCAAACGGAGGTTTCGTGCTTGCTGCATGACAGCGCCAATGGCGCGAAGATCGTGAGTTTTCACGTTCGACGAGCTGGCTAGCTCTTCAAGGACATCGTGCGAGGTAAACTGTTCGAGTCGGCTGGCAACCCGCATGATTGCAGCTAGCGCCTCGGCTTTCCACGTGGGGTTTGCATGACCTGTGTGGGAATGGGTGGTGTTGGTAGATGCCATCGTAAGCCTCCCGTGACCATTCATGTGTCACATCTCTGCTGAGCCTCGTTTCGGCTCCATCCAACCTGATTAGTATAGCCATGTGAGGCGCACATGAGCTGTTGACGGAAACTTTATTGGCTTTAGTTTCAAGTACTTACCTGTTTACCATTGCCAAAGGTCTGACATTCTGCAACCTACCAGGTAGGAGAGCTATCTGATAGTCAGGACCACTGTGGATTGAGGCAGTGGAGGTCTAAGCGAAGACGGGAATACCCACACCTTCAAAACGGCTCACCTGATACAAGCAGCCGATCGCTTCCCGAATACAGGACGTAGGGCAGCACCATTCTGGTGCCGCCTGTTCCCACGAACAAATCAAAGCTGGCACCAACAAGGAGCCAGTTATGGCAACCAAGCAGCCTGAAACAGTGGCGATGAAGCCTCACAGGACTATGAGCAAGCACATGCTTCGACTCATCGGCCCGCCGCTGGCCAAGGCACTAGAGCAGTTCCACGGTGGCGCTACTCTGAGATTTCAACCAGTGTATGACGGTGATGCGATGGACGACTCAATCGTAGAGGGAACCATCGTTGATGGCGATTGGCAATGTGCGATGCTGAGAGCCCACAACGGAAAAGTAGGCATGACGGTTTACCCACTCGACTGTGAGTTCAAGCGCCATGTCCACTACTGGATTGAAACGGTCGAAGAAGGCATTGCCAAGTACTGCCACTTCATGGAAAACCACGAATGACTCGGAAAGGAAAAGGTGGATGGTCGACGCTTCGGCCATCCACCAAGAAGTATCCCGTCGACAAACTCTGGAAAGATTATTTGAAGAAGAAGCACTAGGCTGACAGCAAACTGACCTTCGCGTGAATCGCCTGAAGGTCTTCGGTCCTCAGGTTCGTATAGCGTCGGCTCATCTCTAGGCTGGAGTGTCCCAGTTGACGTTGCAGATGAAACACGGAACCACCACGCCTGACGTAGTTGGAAGCAAATGTGTGACGACAAGCGTGAAGAGTTCTTGCTGGTGGCTCGAATCCAAGCCTCTGGCAGTGAAGTTTCACTGCTCGTAAAGCCCCGATCCTGCTCCACACAGTCCCGTTCGATGTGGTGAACACTTGGCGCTGTTTCCCGTCCATGAACCTGAACAGAGCCTTCCGCAACTCGAAGCTTATCGGCACCAGCCGTTCCTTCCGACCCTTGCCTTTCAGCCGAACAAGCATGTTGTCCAGGTCAATATCCGAAGCGTGTAGCGCCAAAGCTTCAGAGATTCTGGCTCCAGTGTCGAAGAGAACCAGGATGAGCAAATGGAGACGGCGCCGAAAAACAGTTTTTGGTTTGTACTTCAGCAGCAGTCGGACTTGCTCTTCGGTGAACGACGGCATGATTATTGTGGGCTCACGCAGCGACCGAAGTTTCGGATGTTTGCAGGCAGAACCACACTTGCCGTCGAAGCCGCTGTTCCAGTGCAAGTACGCATTCACTGAACGAATGACAGCATTACAGCCAGTCTCTTTCAGACCGCGCTCCTTCATCCGAACGACCATCTGCTCAAGCTGCTCTTGGGTTGGATTCTCGTCGGGTAGCCACTTCAGTGCGCATCGGTGCCAACGGACCGTATTCTCGGTGACGCTCATCAGGTACTCGCGGTGTTTGATAAACTGTTCAAAGCGGCTCATAGCTGCTCCTCTCAAAGCGTGTGCATTCTTGAGTAGAGCTGCTGAGCTAAGCCCTTCATTCTGCGGAGAGATGGCCGAGTGGCTGAAGGCGCACGCTTGGAAAGCGTGTTTAGGGGAAACTCTAACGTGGGTTCGAATCCCACTCTCTCCGCCATTACTTTTGTTTCCATAGGATTACGGTCGGTTGTACTAAGACTGTGTGGTTTTGAGGTATGGTTCGCCTTATGGCGAACCGCCGGGTAGCGATCTATCAATCCGCGAAAGTGAAGCGCGTCTGGTCGTACTACAGGCCCGTCACAGGCCGGAACAACAAGGTCAAACCCGATTGGTGCCACCTCAACGGCCATACGGAACACCACCCCGGCTCCGACTACATCATCAAGTGGTGCGAAGGGAAAACCCAGCGGACCCGAAAATGTAAGAACGCCCTTCACAATGAATTGTTTGATCCTCAGCGTGTTCGACTAAGGCTGTTCAGTCGCATTCGTCTCCAGGAGCCTTAGGAGAATCGGCTTCATCTTGGTTACGGACGAGCCAGAACACAACGCCCAGAGACAAAGAGGCAGCTGCCAAAGCAAAAACAACGAGAGGTTGGGTCTGATAGATGTCGAGAATGATGAACTTGCGTACCAATGCGAGCAATGCAATTAAGACCACTGAGCGGATTTGTACAATGTCCCGCTGATGAGGCACCACCACCAGCAAGGAGTGCTTGAACTCCATCGCAATCAAGACGGTCAAGACCATCCCAAATACGGCCTGGAAGATCTGAGAATCTCTCGGATCAAGCAGATGTCCGCGAACCAGCGCAACCGTATGAAGGGTGAGCTGCCAAGCTGCTACTCCTACGATTGCAGCAATGATGACCGTCAGAAGGGAAATGATCAGATGCTCGAACTTTTCATAGAGAGAAAAGGTTACCCATCTCTTCCGTAATTCCAGGTCGAACAGTTTCATCACTGTAGTGCTCCCCTCTAATTTAGACATTCAGGGCCTCGTTTTTTAGTACACCTGCGAAAGCCAAGAAGGCCTCGTGCGGGGTGCGGTTTTGGACTCCGCGATGAGGCCGGTCGTGATTGTACTCCTCGATCCAACGAGCGATGCCGGCTCGTGCTTCTTCCAAGCTGCGATACTCCGCCGTCCAGACTTCCTCTTCCTTCAAGCTGCGGTGGAACCGTTCGATGTAGCGGTTGCCTTCCGGGTGATGATACGCTGTCCTCCGAAGGGTGATGCCCAGCCGGCCCAACGTCTCTAAGAAGCGCGACGAAGTGAACTGCGTTCCATTGTCGGTGGTCAGCGTCACATTCGCCTCCCGGCTGCCCTCGGGCGGCCGTGCCAGGACGGCTTGCTCCACCGCAGCCAGCGCATCTTCGGTCCGGCAACGATGCGAGAGATTCCAGCCCACGATCTCCCGCGTGCAGCAGTCGATCACGCACACCAGGTACGCCCAGCCCACCGCTGGCCCCGCCCAGATCTTGGTCATGTCCGACTGCCAGATCTGATTCGGTTCGGCTGCTTCCACGCGCCCCCACTCGTTCTTCCGTCGTGCCCGCCGGCGACGCGGGCGCACCAAGAGCCCACGTTCGCGCATCACCCGCAGCACCCGCTTGCGATTCACCGGCAGGCCCTTCTTCCGTTGCAGCCACCAAGCCACTCGCCGATAGCCGTACGCCAACTTCTCTCCGCACGCCACCACGATCTGTTCGTCGTAGGTTCGGTCCGCTCGACTGCCTCGCGGCCGCTTCTGGTAGTACAGACTCGACCGGCTGATCGCCAGCGTCGCGGCTTCTTCGACGGCATGTTTCGGCTGTATGACCGGACCCTGAAGGCCACCCTGAACTATCGGGCCACGACCATGCTGGTCTCGGCCGCCGTGCTGGCTGCTACCATCTATCTGTTCATGATCACGCCCAAAGGCTTCCTGCCTGATGAGGATACCGGGCAGATCTTTGTGTTCACCGAAGGAGCGCAGGGAATCTCCTTCGACAGCATGGTGCAGCACCAGCGGGCGCTCACCGAGCTGGTGATGAAGCAACCCTGGGTCGATTCCTTCATGTCGGCCGCGGTGGGCGGAAACTCCGGCCGGATGTTCATTCGCCTCAAGCCTCGGGGCACGCGCAAGTCGGCCATGGAGCTGGTGCAAGAGCTCCGTCCCGTCTTGTCGCAGGTGCCTGGGATCGCGGCCTATCCGCAAGTCCTCCCGCCGATTCGCATTGGGGGCTACTTAACCAAGAGCCAGTATCAGTTCACGCTGCAGGACCCCGACACCCACGAGCTCTATGAGTACGCTCCCAAGTTTGAAGCCAAACTGCGCACGGACCCGAAGTTCCGACCGCTTCTGCAAGACGTGACCAGCGATCTGCAGATCACGAATCCGCAAATCAACGTGGAGATCGACCGGGACAAAGCTGCAACGCTCGGCATTACCGCCGGCCAGGTGGAAGATGCTCTGAATACCGCATACAGCCAGCGGCAAGTCTCGACCATTTATGCGCCGAACAATGCTTACCGCGTGATCACCGAGACCCAGGATCAATACCAGGAGGACCCTCGCTGCTGTCTCTGCTGTACGTGCACTCCTCGAGTGGCCAACTGGTTCCGCTTGATGCCGTCGCCCGGCTCACCAGCAGCGTCGGCCCGCTCAGCATCAACCATCTCGGGCAGTTGCCGGCGGTCACGGTCTCGTTCAACCTGCGTCCCGGGGTCTCGCTCGGAGATGCCACCGATGCCGTCAACCAGGAGGCGCTCGCAACCCTGCCCGACACCATCAGCACCAGCTTCCAGGGCACGGCGCAGGCCTTCCGCTCCTCCGTCACCGGCCTGGGAATGCTGCTGGCGATGGCGATTCTTGTGATCTACATCGTGCCGGGGATCCTCTATGAGAGTTTTATTCATCCCATCACCATCTTGTCGGGCTTGCCCTCCGCGGGACTCGGCGCCCTGATCACCCTTCTGCTGTTCCGCGTGGATCTCAGCCTTTATGCTTTTGTCGGGATCATCATGCTGGTGGGCATTGTGAAGAAGAACGCCATCATGATGATCGACGTGGCGCTTGACAAGCAACGCAGCACCGGCGAGAGCGCCCAGCAGGCCATCTACGAAGGCGCCCTGCGGCGCTTCCGGCCGATCATGATGACGACCATGGCGGCCCTGATGGGCACGCTCCCGATCGCCCTGGGGCTCGGCGCGGGCGCGGAATCGCGGCGCCCCTTGGGCCTGGCGGTTGTCGGCGGCCTGCTGGTTTCGCAGTTGCTGACGCTCTATATCACTCCCGCCTTCTACACCTACATGGAATCGTTCCACCATTGGCTGCGCGGGCTGGTGAAGCACACGTCTGGGCAAGAGCAGCCACGACCCACGCCAGCCTACGCTGGCAAGCCAGGTCACTGACCGGCCACTCTTGGGAAAAGCGCGCTGGGGTGGAGTTCACCGGGAGTTTGCTGTGGACCCGGCCCAGCGGAAGCACACGCCGGCAGCGCAGTTTGCAGCGATAACCTCAGTGTCACGAGTACAGCGACAGCTTCCCGTCGCCGTAGCCATCGATGGAGAACTCCAGGTCGAGTTGCCGGGCTGGTTTGGCGAGCAGGGCCCTGGCCAGCGGGCTGAGCTCTGGCACAGGGCTGACTTCCCGCAGGGTCACGGTGTCCATCATGCGGCCACGAAACAGCTGGCCAAAGATGTTGAAGATCTCGTGCAGATTGTCGAGGATGGCAGGCTCCAGCTGGCGGGTGCGGATACCTTCCTTGGCGATCGGGGCGGGAATCATGGACAGGGCCGCTCCGGCGAAGGCGGCAAAGGCCAGATCGCAAACACACACCACCATCAGTCCGCCCTCCGCGGTTCCATAGGCTGCCGCCCAGCGCGGGGCGTGGTCATTGAAGTCAGGCGCGGACGCGGTATCGAAGTCCACGGGACGCCCAAGCAACTCGCGAAGCAGGCTGGCGATCTTGCTGGGCGCGATGTCGAAGCTCATGGCATTACTCCTCTACACACGGGCCCGGGAGCCGATCGCCAGGCCCGTCCGCTCTACTTGCCCAGGATCGGTTCCAGCACCGAGCGAAATCCGTCTGGAGTGAACGGCTTGGTAATCACGAACAGCGCTCCTGCGTTGCCCGCCGCCGTGCGCATGTCGACGGAGGACTCCGAGGTCACAAATCCGAACTTCACCTTGCTGCCCTCGCTGCGCAGCTTCTCGAGCAGCTGCAGTCCGGTCATTTCCGGCATGTTCCAGTCGCTCAGCACCAGGTCGATAGCTTCGCTCTGCAAGGCCTGCAAGGCCTCGGGCGCACTGCTGGCTTCTTTGACTTCGTGATGAAACCCCGCCATGCGCAACGTGCGCCGCACGATCATGCGCATGGCCTTGCTGTCGTCAACGACCAGGATCTTCATTCAGGCTCCTTGGTTGAGGTTCGACGCTTCGATCAGGCGGACCGAAAACGGGCCAGCATCAGTGGCGAAGATGGTGTGGTTGATCACCTTGCCGCGGTAGACCCGCACGTGATGGGCGCCCTCGATCACCGACGGCGTGCTGATGTTGGTGCCGCTGGGCAGCACCGCTTTCAGGTTGCCGGCCACGATGTTGCTCAGCTCCGCGATGGTGCTGATCACCTCTTCGCCCACCTCGGCCAAGTCCTCACATTGCAGGAAGCGCTGCGCGAAGGCCAGGGCCTGTGCCCGGCAGCAGTCCAGCACCAGGTCGCCGTTCCAGGCTCCGGCAAAGGCGACGATCGCAGTGACCAGGTCCTTGCCCGGCAGTGCGTTCTCGCCGGTAGGTATGGCCTCGGTATTCAGCATAGTGCCGAACAGGTCCATGACCGTTTCGTTGATTTCGCTTTCATAGCTGCGTGCCAGGCTCGGGTTGTCCATAGTGCCTCGTTACACCTGATAAAAAGATGCGCGCGCCGTGGGCCGCCGCCGGAACGAGTCGTCCAGGTTGAGCGTGGTTTCGGCGCTGCCCAAAACAAGGTATCCGCCCGGGACGATGGTCCGGCGAATCTCCTTCAGGATCTTTCGCTTCGTCTCCAGGTCGAAATAGATCAGCACGTTGCGGCAGAACACGATGTCGAACGGGCCGAACGCGGTGAGCTTCTGCCGCAGATCGAACTGCTCGAACCGGACCAGCTGCCGGGCCTCGTCGCACACCCGCCAATGCAGCCCGTCGCGCAGGAAGTACTTGACCAGCAGATGGGTGGGCATGCCGCGATTGACCTCGAGCTGGGAGTAGCGGCCCTGCCGCGCCCGCTCCACCATCTGCGTCGAAAGATCGGTGCCCAGGATCATAATGTCCCAGCCCGCCAGCTCCATTTCCAGCAGGGCAATCGCCAGGCTGTGGGCCTCCTGACCGGAGGAGGACGCGGCCGACCAAAAACGCAGCTTGCGGGCTGCCTGATGGCGCTCGCGCACCTCGGGCAGGATCGTCTTGCGCAGCTCTTCCCACAGCCCGGTGTCGCGGAAGAACATGGTCTCGTTGGTGGTCAGCGCCTCCACCACCTCGCGGTTGAGCTGCGCCGGATGGTCCCTCTGCAGGACCCGGCAGAGGTCGTTGAGCGTCCCCAGACCATGCCGCTTCACCAGCGGGGCCAGGCGCGACTCGAGCAGGTATTCCTTGCCGGCTTCGAGCACGATTCCGGATTCGCGATAGAGGTGGTCCTTCAAAAAGCGGTAGTTCAGTTCGCTGAGCTTGGCCGGACTGTGGACCGCAGGCGCTGCGCCGGTTTGCACGTTCTATCTCCCCGCTCCTATCCGGCGCAAGCCGCTGTGAAGTTCGTGCAGCATTTCGGGCACGATGCCTTCCAGCGGCACAACCGCGTCGGCCAATCCCGCCCGCACCACATAACCGGGCATGCCCCAGACCACGCTGCTGGCTTCGTTCTGGGCAATGATGTAAGCGCCGCTGGCCTTGAGCCTCTCCACGCCCCGCAGCCCGTCCTGCCCCATGCCGGTCAGCACCGCGGCGATGGCGGAGCTGCCGTAGACCTCGTTGACCGACTCAAACAGTACATCGACGGAAGGGCGGCAGGAGTTTCGCGGCGGTGATTGGTCGAGGGAAACCAAAGTGCCGTGCTCGCTCGTCTGCACGCGCATATGCGAGCCCCCGGGTGCGATCAGAACCTTGCCGGCCTCGACCGCGCAGCCCTGCGTGGCCTCCTCGACCGGCAGCCGGGTCAGCCGTTGCAGGCGCTCGGCCAGCAGGCGCGTGAACAGCGGCGGCATGTGCTGGACGATCAGCACCGGGCAGGGAAAGGGCACGGGCAAGCCGGGCAGGATGGCCGCCAGCGCATTGGGCCCGCCGGTGGAAACGCCAATGGCCACCACCTTGCGCCCGGTTGCACGACGGGAGAGGGCCGCGGCTGCCGCTCTGGGGCCCGCCACCGCCGCGACCACACGCTCCGGCTCGGCCGCCTGAAAGAACTGCTTGATCTTGGGCAGCAACTCTGCCCGCAGGAGCGCGATGCTGTGCTCGGGACTTTGGGCATGCGATGGCTTGGTGATGTAATCGTTGGCCCCGAGCAGCAGGGCATCCAGGGTCGCGGTCGCCCCGGGCGCTGTGAGACTGCTGCTCATGATGACCACCACGTCGGGAAACTGCTCGCGCACCCGCCGCAGCATGCTCAGGCCGTCCATCTCCGGCATTTCGATGTCGAGCGTGATCACGTGCGGATCCAGTTCCGCCGTCCGAGCCAGGCCGATGGCGCCGTTGGAGGCCGTGCCCACGACCTGCAGGGCAGGGTCTTCCCCCAGGGCGCGCGTCATGAGGCTGCGGACCGAGGCGGAATCGTCCACCACTAACACCCGAATACGGGCGCCGGCAGCGAGCGGTTTGGGATGCGGGGTCAGCAAGGTCGCCTACGGGATCAGGTTCATGCTGCGCAGTTTGTCTTCCAGCACTTCTTTGGTGAACGGTTTCATCACATACTCGTTGGCGCCCGCCTCCAGAGCCTGCGAGATGTGGTCGATCTCGGTTTCGGTGGTCACCATGATCAGGGGGATGCCTCGGAAGCGCCGGTCGGCACGCACCGCCTTCACCAGGTCCAGGCCGCACATGACCGGCATGTTCCAGTCGACCAGCATCAGCGACACGCTTTCTCCCTGCTGCTCCAGCAAGGCCAGCGCTTCCTGCCCATTGCCGGCTTCGGCGGCCCCATAGCCCAGTTCGGCCAGGGCGCGGCGCAGGATCATGCGCATGGCCCGGGAATCGTCGACGATCATGGCCTTGCCGCTGTTGTCGGTGCTCACAATCTCCTCCCTGTAGGCCGCAATGATTTATCGGTTGTCCGGCTGCGCGCCCTCTACCGCGATGGCCCGGGGAACGTCGATTTCGAGAAGCAGGCGGCCGGGCAGCTTGTAGGCGCCGTGCAGCAGTTCCCGCATCTCGCCCTTCAACGTCGCCGGCGGCGGCTCGAAGCGCTCCAGTTCGACTTCCACAACGTCGCCGATCTCGTCGACCAGCAGGCTGACGGCACCCTCGCCGGTGCGCACCACCACGTTCATCGGCGCCTGCGTGTGCGCACGGTCCTCCATCTGGAAGCGGCGCCGCAGGTCGAGCGCCATCACGATCTGCCCGCGCAGGTTGATCAGCCCGCGGATGACCCGCGGCACCAGGGGCACGCGCGTCATGGGCTGGCAGCGGAGGACTTCCTGGACCTGCTGGACCGGAACTCCGAAAAACTGCTCCTTGAGGTAGAACGTGCAGAACTGCTGTGTGTCAGCCACGACGGCCCTCCTCAGGCATGGACCTGCGCTCCCGGTTCGGCGGCGCCAAGCAGTTGCGGAATGTCCACGATGTCGGTGATGCGCTTCTGGATGACGGCAGAGCCCAGCACCCCTCGGCGCCCGGTCTGGCGCTCCACCCGGAAGGCCTCATCGACGATATCGAGAATGCGGTCCACGACCAGGCCCACGTTCCGGCCCCGGTCGGCGTATACCACCACGTGCACCAGCGCCTGTTCCCGCGGCGCGGGACGATGTTTCCCCTGCAGCAGGTCAGAGACCCGGAGCAGGGGCATGATCTGGCCGCGATACTGTACCGCCTCCCGGTCATCGGCGATCTCGATGCGGTGGACGGGAAACTGCTCGAGCCGCCCGACGGCCGACAGGTCGATCGCCACCTGGCCGCCCTCGCCGTACTGGCACAGCAGCACTTGGCGCCGCGTGGCGGCCTGTTTGTTCTCCGCCGGCTTGCGCTCTTCGGCCAGCGCGCGGCCCTGGCCTTCGCCCACCACGTCGGCGCGCTGGGCCAGTCCGACGACATCCAGGATCAGGGCGATGCGGCCATCTCCCATGATGGTGGCCCCGGCGAAGGTGTTGATGTTCTTGAGCGGCTGACTGAGCGGCTTGACCACGATCTCCTCGGTCTCGTTGACCTCGTCGACCACTAGGCCGAACTGGCGGTCATCGGCGCGCAGGACCACGATGTTCACCCCGCCCGGCTGCAAGCCGTTCTCCGCGGCCCGAGCCGGCAGGTCGTCGGTTCCCAGTTCGCGGGCCAGGTAGAGCAGCGGCAGAAGCTGTCCGCGCAGCCGGTGTACGGGCGCGCCGTTGACCAGTTCAATGCCGCCGCGCAGCTGCTCCCCCTCGAGGCGCACCAGTTCCAGCAGGCTCACCTGCGGGATGGCATAGCGATCACCGCCCGAGGTCACGATCAGGGCCGGGATGATGGCCAGGGTGAGCGGGATCTTCATGCGCACGGTCGAGCCCTGCCCGGGCTTGGAGTGCACATCGACCGCGCCCCCGATCTTCTCGATGTTGGTCTTGACCACGTCCATGCCGACCCCGCGGCCGGAGACGTTGGTCACCCGTTCGGCGGTCGAGAACCCGGGCAGAAAAATCAGGTTCGCGATCTCGCGCTCGCTGAGCCGCGCCGCCTGTTCGCGGCTGACCAGGTTCTTCTCGATGGCCTTGGCGCGGATCCTCTCGTAGTCCAGTCCCGCGCCGTCGTCGGTGATCTCGATATTGACTTGGCCGCCTTCGTGGAAGGCGCGCAGCAGCAGCCGGCCCTCGGGATCTTTCCCGGTTGCCTTGCGGGCAGCGGGGCTCTCCAGGCCGTGGTCCACGGCGTTGCGCACCAGGTGCGTCAACGGGTCCTTGATGGCCTCGATGATGGTCCGGTCCAGTTCGGTGTCCTTTCCCTCCATCTCGATGCGCACTTGCTTGCCCGAGGCCATCGCCATGTCGCGGACCACACGCGGAAATTTGTTCCAGATGTTGCCAATGGGCTGCATGCGCGTCTTCATCACGCCTTCCTGCAGCTCGGTGGTGATCAGGTCGACGCGCTGGGCCGAGGCGTTGAAGCTGGAGTCTTCGCAGCCGGCGTCGAATTGCAGGATCTGGTTGCGGGCCAGCACCAGCTCGCCCACCAGGTTCATCAGCCGGTCCAGCAGGCCGACATCGACGCGAATCGTGGAATCCTCGGAGAGGTTCTTCTGCGCACCACCCCCATCTTCCCCCGCAGCCGGCGGCGCCTCGCTGCCTGCAGCTTCGCCCTGGGCCGAGGCCGCTGGTTTGTTCTCGCAGGCGCGGCGCAGTTCGTCTTCCAGCGCGGCATGGGACACGCCGCTTTCCTTGCCCCCGGCTTCAATGGCCAGCAGTTCGGCCTTGACCGCGTCCACCGCGCGCAGGACCAGCGAGACCAGGGGCGCGGTCAGGTCACGCTCGCCGTTGCGCACCTGGCTCAGCAGGTTTTCCGCCAGATGGGCCAGCTTCTCCACCGCCCCGAAACCGAGCATCCCGCCCGTGCCTTTGATCGTGTGCATGGTGCGAAAGACGCTGGCCAGCAGCTGCGCGTCCTTGGGACTCTGCTCCAGCTGCACGATTTCCTGGTCCAGCCGTCCCAGGTTTTCCGTGCTCTCAATCAGAAACTCGCGAATGACCTCGGAATCGTCCACATGCCACCAAAAGGGCTAAGGTTTGCCACCCTTGTTTCATCGGCACGGATTTCCGTAAGGTTGAGCGCGCCCCGGGGTTACTGCTGTAATGGCCGCTCGCGCGTGCCCCGGCCTCCCCCTCGCCCATTGTCAGTTCAGCAGCCGGAAGGCCTGAGCCCAACGACGATCAGGCACAGGTACTTGTACGGGCGAAAGCGAACACGCTCGTGCGGAATACGTACCGGGAGAAGAGTTGCCTGAGGGGAATCTAATCCGGTTGCGCTTTCAAGTGAGCGCAGGGAGCACGCAGGTCATCGTCCCTTCGGTCCTTTCCTTTTCGAAGTGAGCTCTGTTGCCTGCGTGCTCTTCCGGCATGGCCCTACTCCGTGGCCGCGGCAGCTCCTACGCGGCTGTCCAGGGTTCGATCCTGCACCGACGAGGCAGCCAGCGACTTCTGGCATTTGGTCAAGACAGACGGATTGATGGTTGCGCCGGTGGTCACCCCCTGGGCGTTGGTTGTGACCGAGATGGGATCGGCGACGTTCAGCAGGGTTCCACAGCCTAAAATGTCGAAGCTTGCGACAAACCGTTGCGCCATAAAAGTGAACAGCGAATCGGCGACCGTGGGGTCCGGAGACAGGCCCCGACTTGGATGAGCGGCGTCGGGCATCAGAAGCGACTGATCTTGCAGAAGCCTCGCCGGCGCGATCCGAAGCATGTGCCGGCAGTAACGGGCCGTATCCGCCTCGAAGGCGTAGCGAACCGGAGGCTGGTCCACGCCGCGCCGATAGGCAGTCACCTTGGTGAGGTCTGCAGCTCCATGGTTCAGCACCATCGGATTGCCGGCCGGGACCAGCGCGACCGGAGAAGCCTGCAGGGCCCGGGCCTGCAATTCGTTCAGGGGCAGCGCCGGCAGCATCTGGCCAGGATCGGCCAGATCAGGCGCCTTCCACGGTGTGCAGCCGAGCGCGCCGTCGGTGAAGAAAAACGGCACCATCAAACAGGTCAACAACACAACATTCCACACGTTTCGCATGGCATCTCCGGTACGGGGTGCAAGCACGACTGGGTCTCAGGGTCGACTTTCCGGACGTGCAGACTCGCGTCCATGCCGCGGGCGAGGGCCTTGTGCCCGTGGCGGGACCGCCACCTGCACTTAGATCACTTACCGAGCCAGAGGTATCGGGGGCTGACTATGATCTAGCACCACAGGTTGGGAACTTAGCGGTGAAGTTATGCTTGATCGAAGATTCGAACAAGGTTCGGGTAGTACATGGCAGAAGTCAGCAGAACGACGCCGAGTAACCATGGCAGGAGAGAGGAAGCTGGGTCAGCGGCAACGGGGTGCAGCCGATCGCGCAAAAGAATCGCCCATGTAGCTGCGCCTAGGCCGATTTCGCCAGCGGTCCTGGTTGGGGCGCGGGAGACTGCTTGCGCGCGATGACGAACATCAAGTGCAGAACATGTCCGTTTTCCGAAACGTGGGCCGTGGCGGAGTCGACCGGGTGGCCCTGCACCCAGCGATCGACCGGATTGCGCTTATGGAAATTCGGGTCGAGCGCAGCACAGAACCGGCAGTCAGCGCCGGTCGGCTGTTCGCTGCGCCGTATCTGGCGATGATAGGAATCCATCGGGGAGTGCTCCTGCGAAATCAGGGTCCTATGAGTTGACACAGTATACAGTTCCGGCGGCAAGCTGGGAACTGCGCGGCGGGGCCGCGCACCGTACTTCAGATTTGCATTAGGTTGGCTTGCAGTTTGGTGTAGCCGTGTTCCTGGGCCCAGAGATCCAGCGGCACTGCGGCGATCTCATCCACGACCGGCTCCGCCAGCCCATAGCGGGTCAGGTCCACGGTCTTGAGGTAGGTCTTGCAGGAGTCGCAGCCTTCCACCCGCACGTGCGCGAGTTCAGCGGCCGTGAAGACCGGGAGTTTCTCGTGGTTCTCCTCTCCGCAGCCAGGACACAGAATTCGCCGGAAGGGCCACTCCGCCAGGCACAAGGAACAGATCAGGGAGCGCTGTCCGCCCTCGCCCAGCGGGCGCAACACCCCGACCCCGGGCCTGCGCCCGCAGAACGGACACAGCGTAGAGGTGTGTTTTGCCTGCGGGAATTCGGCGCGTCCGCGCAGAAATCCGGCGTACGGCTGCAAGTAGCTGCGGGCGATGAATTCGTCAACCTCCTGGCGCTGGGGATGGAGTCCGTTCCAGAAATTGTTGAGCAATAGCATGCGGACTTCAGCAGGGCCGTTTTCGAGGCTGCGGGCGCGGTCTGCGACCTTGGCCGGAGCATGGTTGCGCAGCCGTGCCAGAAACTGCTGGAACGGGCCGCCGAGAAGCCAGTTCGGCAGCTCGCCCGAGGGCGAGCAGTTGGCGGGCAGTTCCGCTGTGCGGTCTGATAGCCGGGAAAACAGCTCGCCCTGAAATCTGGCGATGAAGCCGTAGAAACGCAGGACCTCGGCCGCAAACGCATGTTTCTGCGCCAGTTCTTCCGCCCGCTCGATTCTTGCCCGCCAAGCGTCCTGCGGCATTGCGTCATTATCCATGTGCGCTCCGGCAACCGCAACGTACGCCTTCCGGCGGATTGACGCGCCGAAACGACCGGGAGTACTATTCCCTCGCTTTTCGTTGTTCCGCCCGGCCCGCTGGTTGGCCGCACCTTTCTCCGTTACGAAGGAATTGCGGAGGTTGGTACATGGAACTCTCGCGACGGACCTTCCTCAAAAGCACGCTGGTAGGGGGGATCGGCGTGTCGGCCCTGGGATTCGACCTCACTCCCGCATACGCCCAGACGCAAAGCCTCAAGATCTCCAGGGCCAGCGAGACCCGCAGCACTTGCCCGTATTGCTCGGTGAGCTGCGGCGTCATTATTTACACGCTCGGCGACAAGGCCAAGAACGCCATTCCCCAGGTGGTGCACGTCGAGGGCGATCCCGATCATCCCATCAATCGCGGCACGCTTTGCCCGAAGGGATCGTCGCTCGAGCAGGACATCCTGAACGATCGCCGCCTGCTCAAGCCGCAAGTGCGGCGCCCGGGCTCGGACCACTGGGAAGACATCTCCTGGGAGGACGCCTACAACGAGATCGCCGCGAAAGTGAAGAAAACGCGCGACGACACCTTCGTCGAGAGCGACGACAAGGGCCGCCCCGTTCATCGCTGCGAGGGAATCGCCTTTACCGGCGGCTGCACCGACACCAACGAGTTCAATTATCTGGTCGTCAAGACCATGCGCAGCCTGGGGGTCTGCTACCTGGAAAACCAGGCCCGGGTTTGACACGGCCCCACGGTCTCCAGTTTGGGGCCAACATTCGGACGCGGGGCCATGACCAATGGCTGGATCGACATCAAGAACACCGACATGATGTTGATCATGGGCGGCAATCCCGCCGAAAACCACCCTTGCGGCTTCAAGTGGCCGACCGAAGCCAGGATTCACCGCAACGCGAAGATGATCGTCGTTGACCCGCGCCTGACACGGACCGCCGCCAACGCGGACCTGTATGTGCAGATCCGCGCCGGTACCGACATCGCCTTCCTGGGCGGGTTGATCCACTATGCCATCCAGAACAACCGGATCGCGAAGGATTACCTAGTCCACTACACCAACGCCGCCTTCGTCATTAAAGAAGGGTTTAAGCTTCCCGAAGACGGTTTGTTCTCCGGCTTTGATCCGGCCAGGCAGGTCTATGACAAGTCCACCTGGAACTACGAGGAAGGCGGGGATGTCTCGGGGAAGCCGGAAGCGGCGCACCACGCCGCGGCGGCCCCGGCCAAACCAGGGGCGCCACCCCCACCACCGGCCCTGCCCGCAAACGTGGCCTACGACCTCACGCTGCAGCATCCACGCTGCGTCTTCCAACTGCTGAAGAAGCAATACGAACGCTACACACCGGAGTTTGTGGAGCGGGTTACGGGCATCCCCAAGGAGCAGTTCCTCAAGGCCGCCGACTTGTTCACCTCGGTGCGCAAAGACGGCGACATGAAGAAGGTCGCCACCATTATTTATGCCGTGGGCTGGACGCAGCACAGTTTCGGCACACAGATCATCCGCACGGCGGCCATGGTGCAGTTGCTGCTGGGCAATGTGGGCCGCGCGGGCGGCGGGGTCAATGCGCTGCGCGGCCACTCCAACATCCAGGGCGCCACCGACATGGCCGGTGTCTTCGACATCCTGCCCGGATATCTGAAGATGCCGAATCCCGACGATGTCGACCTGGCCGCGTTCCTCAAGCGCACGACTCCCACCTCCGCCAAACCGGATCCGTGGGATTCGTTCAACTACTGGTCCAATACGCCCAAGTTCGCCGTGTCGTTCCTGAAGGCGATGTATGGGCCGGCAGCCACTAAACAGAACGACTGGGCCTTCAGTTACTTGCCCAAGATCGACCGCAACTATTCTTGGGTGAACATCTGGGACGACATGTACGCCGGCAAGATCAAGGGCATGTTCGCCTTCGGCATGAATGGCGTCATGATTGGGCCCGATTCGCAGAAGAACATCGAGGCGCTCAAGAAGGCGGATTGGCTGGTGGTATGCGAAATCTATCCCGATGAGACCAGCGAGTTCTGGAATGCGCCGGGAATTACGGCGGAGGACAAGAAAAAGATCAACACCACCGTGTACCGGCTGCCGGGCGCGGGCTTTGCGGAGAAGGACGGAACCTTCGTCAACTCGGCGCGCTGGCTGCAGTGGAAGAACGTGGCCGTGCCCCCTCCGGGACAGGCGAAACTGGATCAGGAGATTCTGGCCACCATCTTCCTGAAGGTCCGCGAGCTTTACAAGAAAGAAGGTGGGAAGTTCGCCGATCCGATTCTGAATGCCTGGTGGCCGTACACCGACCCCTACAACCCCTCGCTCTCCGAAGTGGCCAAGGAAATCAACGGCAAGGCGCTGGCCGACCTCACCGATCCGAAAACGAACCAGACCATCAAGGCCGGGCAGCAGTTGCCCGGCTTTGCCTGGCTAAAAGACGATGGCACGACCTTGTCGGGCAACTGGCTGTATTGCGGGTCCTGGACCGAAGCAGGGGCCATGATCCAGCGGCGCGGCACCGAAGATCCTTCCGGGCTCGGCATCTACCCGAACTGGGGTTGGTCGTGGCCGGCTAACCGGCGCGTGCTCTACAACCGCGCCTCCTGCGACGTAGACGGCAAGCCTTGGGACCCCAGGCGCCGGCAGGTCTGGTGGGACGAGGGCAAGCAGTCCTGGGTCGGCAACGACGTCCCCGACTTCAAGCTCGACTCCAACCCCAAGGACCACATGGGCCCGTTCATCATGAACCCCGAAGGCGTGGGACGTCTGTTCGTTCCGCTGGGGCCCATGAACGATGGTCCTTTCCCCGAATACTATGAGCCCATCGAAAGCCCGATTGCCAACCCGCTGCACCCCAGCCAGTCGAACAATCCGGTCGTAAAACGATACAAGACGGGTTTCGACAAGTACGCGGTGGGCGGCCAGGAATACAACATCGTTTGCACCACCTACCGCCTCACCGAGCACTACCACTACTGGACCAAGAACAATCCCATGAACGTGCAGTTGGTGCCGGAGCCATTCGTGGAAATTCCGGTTGAGCTTGCCGACAAGCTCGGCATCAAGGGAGGAGACCGAGTCAAGGTCACCAGCATCCGCAGCCATTACCTCGCGAAAGCCATGGTGACGCGCCGCATCCGCCCCATGAAGATCGACGGCAAGGAAACCTTCCAGATCGGCATTCCCATCCACTGGGGCTTCCGCGGAATTGCCGAGGACGAAGGAAAGACAGCGAAAACGTTGGCCAATCAGCTCACGCCGACTGTCATCGATCCCAACGCGTTTACTCCGGAATTCAAGGGCTTCCTGGTGAAGCTCGAGAAAGCGTAGGGGGCGGACCGATGAGCGAGCGACGACTGCTGCAAATCAAACAGATGTCGGCCCACCCCGGCACCATTCCCGGCGGGGAGCCCGGCCGGGAAGTGCAGCGCGATTACGACGTCTGTAAGCTGATTGACACGACGACCTGCATTGGCTGCAAGGCTTGCGAAGTGGCCTGCGTCGAATGGAACGACATGCCGTTTTCGGCGACCACCTTCGACAACACCTACCAAACCATGCCGGAGACGCGCTGGAATTTCTGGAACCTCATCAAATTTAACGAGCACCAGCGGGAAGACGGCACCATCCAGTGGCTGATGCGCAAGGACCAGTGCATGCACTGCGCCGACCCCGGCTGCCTGCATGCCTGCCCCGCCGACGGAGCCATCGTGCAGTACACCAACGGCATCGTCGACTTCCAGCAGGAGAACTGCATCGGCTGCGAGTTCTGCGTCTCCGGCTGCCCGTTCAACATTCCGCGCTTCAACGAAACGACCAAGAAGGTCTACAAGTGCACGCTCTGTTCCGACCGCGTGGGGCAGGGCCTGGAGCCGGCCTGCATCAAGGCCTGCCCAACAGGCTGCTTGAAGTTCGGCTCGAAAGACGACATGAAATTCATCGCCGAAGAGCGCTCCAAGCAGCTGCGCGAGAACTTCGGGTATGACAAGGCGGGCGTGTACGACCCGCAGTCGATCGGCGGCACACACGTGATCTACGTGCTGCACGATGCGACCGATCCGGAGCGCTACGGCGGCCTGCCCAGCAATCCCACCATCCCGTGGAGCTACACCGTCTGGAAGTGGCTGGCGAAGCCAGTGCTGGGAACGTTCGCCCTGTTCGGACTCCTGGGCGTAGGCCTGCACTACGTGATGGTGGGGCCGCGGCGTCCGCAGCCGGATCCGCGAGAGGAGGGTGTCCATGGGAACCGCAGTTGAGCGCTTTGACAACCAGGCGCGAAAAGGCTTCGATTCCATCGGCCGCAATGAAGTGTTCCCGGGCGAGCTGTTGCGCCACCGCGTCTACACGCGCTTCCTGCACTGGATGGTCGCCCTGTTCTTCTTCCTTGCCTTGTTCTCGGGCTTTGGCATCTACCTGCCATGGCTGTTCCGCTGGTTCACTCCCATTTTTGGGGGCGGCGCGCTCAGCCGCGAAATGCATCCCTGGTTCGGCCTGGCGTTCGTAATTTTCTTCGCTCTTCAGGCTTTGAACTGGGTGGCACCCATGCGCTGGACCCCCGCCGACACGCGCTGGATCAAGAACCTCCGCGGTGTGATCTCGGGTTCGGAGAAATTGGAGCCGCCCGACACCGGCTTCTTCAACGCCGGGCAGAAGGTCCAGTTCTGGGAGATCGTGGCGGGCTGTATCGCCTACCTGATAACCGGGATGATTCTCTGGATTGGGGCGGGTACGTTCGGCCGCGTGACCGTCGCCGTCAGCTATGTCGTGCATGACATCTCGGCGCTGATCATGCTGGGCGGGATCTTCATCCACATCTACCTGAGCACGATCGGGGAACCCGGCACCTTCGAAGCCATGACGCGCGGCGCGGTGAGCGAGGCCTGGGCCTGGACCTTCCACCCCGCCTGGTATAAGGAGATCACCGGGCGCGATCCGCGCCAGGCCTACGAAGAAGCGCTCAGACGCCTGCGCGCCGAAAAAAAGTAGTCCAGCGACACGGGACTGGCTAGGGGGCGGGGGTCGTCGCCCGCTCCAGCTCGGCTCTCGGCCAGCTGCCGAGGTTCGCTCCCGCCTCGTAGGTCGTCTGCAGGAAGTCCAGCAACTGTTGCCGCGGGTTCTCCGCCTGCGGCATATCGTCATACATCAGCAGAAACTCTCCCAGAGGAGAATAAACCGCTGTGGAGGGCTGGACGCGTGCCGTTTTGAATCCGGACGGCTCCGGAGCAGCGTAGGCGTAAAACGCAGCGCCCTTCACGTCGCCGCCGCCGGGCCAGAAGCCGGCGCTGATGACTTCGTGAGAATACGCTTCGCGCGTGATCCGGTCCGTGCCCGGTCGCTGCGGCGCCCGACGTCCGGAAAAGCGGGTCGATGCGAGATCGAAGCTGCCCCAGAAGAAGTGAATCGGACTGTGCTTCCCGAGGAACCGCCCGCGAAACTCGCTGAAGATGGGCACCAGGCGCGTAAGGATCGTCCAGAAGCGATGGGCGGAGTCGGCGTCGTAGGCGGCATGCTCCTCGTCGAGGTCGAAGCGCAACCGGTTGGGGACTTCCACCGGCATGGGCCAGACGCGCACATCGATTCCCAGCGACCGCAAGGTTTGTAGGAACGCGTGATAGAAGGCGGCAACCGATTGCGGCGCGAGCGCCAGCTCCCGGCGCTGGCCGTCGCTGGCCGACACCGTCAACTGGTGCTGGAGGAAATTGAACTGCACCTCAAACACCCGATCACGGTACGGAATCGCTGAAGTCGTGAGCCCGGTCGCGTTTACGTAGAGCGGCACTTCCCACCAGTGGTTCACATGGGGACTCAGCGCCAGACGCACCTTGCCGACGATCTGGGTCCACATGTGCAGCGTGGCGTAGGTGTCCTTCCAGGCATCGAGGGGTAATTCTGGCCATGGGTGTTCTGACATGGTGCAAAGCTCCGGCGTGTTCAGGATCCATGCATGGTAGCGTGTCTAGGGCGCATGGGGCGTCTTTTGCCCCTGCGATGGCGAATCGGCCCAAACTGATACCAGGCCGCCAAAATTACTTGGTCGGGGTATTCTCTTTCGCTGCCCTTTTTGCGAAGATATGCGACACTCAATTTCTGTGCGGGAGGCAGACATGCGTTCCGTCCTGGCCTGCGCGGTTCTCTGGAGCGTCTCGCTACTGAGTCCCACCCTGGCAGCTCAACAACCCTCGTCGAATTCTGATTCGGAAAGCACCATCTGCGCCTTCGAAGACGGCCGGCAGATCACCGCGCGCTACACGGCGGTTTCAACCGCCAAGGCCGACGGCCCTCCCATCGGCAAAGTGCTGATTCCGGGGGGATCAGCCATGACGTTTTTCACCGAAACTGATCTGCTGCTCGGCGACACCACGATCCCTACCGGCGCCTACACCATGTATGTGGTGCCGGGCAAAAAGGAATGGACGCTCATCATCAGCAAGAACACCGCGGTCGACGCCCGCTACGACGACAAACAGGCCCTGGCACGAGCCCCCATGGAAATCGGCCAGCTGAGCAGTCCGGTAGACAAGCTCGCGCTGTACTTCGGGCACACCGGCCCGAAGAAGTGCGAGATCAACATCGACTACGGAAAAACCCGGGGCTGGGTTGCGTTTCGCGAGAAGTGACTTTCTACGCCCTCCAACTGCGTGCGGTCTCGCCGGTGGCTGCCCTCACGGTCGTTCACTGACAACGTCTCTCTGCCTGGGAATCCTCTGGAGTTTTTCGCGTGCAGATCGCCCTGTTCCAGGTGGATGCTTTTACTGAGCAGTTGTTCGCAGGAACCCCGGCTGCCGTCTGCCCTCTGCAAACCTGGCTGCCGGAGGACCTGCTGCTTTCCATTGCCGCGGAAAACAATCTCTCGGAGACGGCCTTCTTCGTATCGGAAGGCGACCCGTATCTGCTGCGGTGGTTCAGTCCGGTGAGCGAAGTGCAATTGTGCGGGCACGCGACCCTGGCCGCAGCCTTTGTCATCTTCCGTTTTCTGCGGCCCGAGGCGAGTTCGATTTCGTTCCGCACGTGCAGCGGTCCGTTGCGGGTGGAGCGCGAGCCGCAGGGCCTCATCCTCGACTTCCCCGCCATCCCGTATCGTCTTTGCCATGCGCCTCCGGAAGCCTTGCTGGCGGGGCTGGAGGCGGCTCCGCAAGCGGCGCTTGATACCGGGGCCTCGGCCGCGGAGCGCAACTACATGGTGCTGGCTGCCGCACCGGGGCACGGCGCTGCCCGGGGCCATCTCTTCGTAAGCCGATTCCGCGCAGTACGTTAGCGCTCGGCTGACGCGGCACCCTGCCGCGCGAAAGAATCGCGAAAACCGTGAGCCGTTTCCTCTCCTCCGGCATCTTACGGGGGGTGCGTCGGGCCACCACCGGGCCAGGGAGGTACAGCGATGCCTGTAGTCCAGCAGATCAAACAGCGCCAGCCACTGCTCGATCGGCTTGTGGAGGCTCGCGAGAACACGGACCGGCTATTCGGGCTGGTTAAGCCAGCGGCGCTCTACGACCGCCCGATCCCCGCGCGCCATCGCATCGTTTTTTACATCGGGCACCTCGAGGCGTTTGACTGGAATCTGCTTCATCAGCGTCTTTTGCAGCGGCCAAGCTTCGATGCGCAATTCGATCGCCTGTTCGCCTTCGGGATCGATCCCCTGGATGGCGGGCTGCCCACGGACCGGCCTGAAGATTGGCCGAGGATCGAAGAGGTTCGCTCCTACGTCTCCCGTGTTCGGAAGGAACTGGATGCAGGACTGGAGACGGTCCTCGAGGATGAAGAATGGCTGGCCGGGGCGGAGTTTCCGGCTGGGCAATTGCTGCAAGTGGCCATCGAACATCGCTTGATGCATGCCGAGACGCTGGCCTACATGCTGCACCAACTCCCGCTGGCTCGAAAGATTCGTCCCACGCCGGACCCCATGCTCGCCTCATCCCTGGCTGCCCCTGCGATGGTTGAGATCCCAGCCGGCGCCGCCACACTCGGATTGCGCCGCGCCGCAGGCGCTTTCGGCTGGGACAACGAGTTTGAGGAGAATACCGTCCAAGTCCCCGCATTCCGAATTGACCGGTTCAAGATCACCAATGCCCAGTACCTGGAGTTCATGGCGGCCGGCGGATACCACAACCCCGAACTCTGGAGCGCAGCGGACTGGCAGTGGCGGACCGCGCACAACCTCACTCACCCCGGGTTCTGGATCGACCGGGGCGGCTCATGGTTTCTTCGGGGGATGTTCGAAGAGTTTCCGGTTCCCGCCGATTGGCCGGTCTACGTGAGCCACGCCGAGGCCAGCGCGTACGCGCGCTGGGCAGGGAAGGCTCTGCCGTCGGAGGCGCAATGGCATCGCGCCGCTTTCGGCACGCCGGCCGGCACCGAGAGGCCGTATCCCTGGGGAGGCGATGCGCCCGATGACTCTCGCGGCAACTTCGATTTCCGGCGCTGGGATCCCGCGCCGGTCAGCGCCTTCCCGGCGGGAGAAAGCGCCTTCGGGGTCATGGACCTGGCGGGCAATGGCTGGGAGTGGACTTCCACGCTGTTCGGCCCGTTCCCCGGCTTTCAGCCCTTTGCGTTTTATCCCGGCTATTCTGCCAACTTCTTTGACAACCAACATTATGTGATGAAGGGCGGTTCAGCCCGGACCGCCGCCTGCATGTTGCGCCGCTCGTTCCGGAACTGGTTTCAACCTCACTACCCCTACGTATACGCGGGCTTTCGCTGCGTGAGCCACTGAAACCGCGGTACCACGAGGAGGCAAGGCATGCTCAGTCCCGCGATCACTGTTCAGCCCGAGCTGGAGTTCGCCGCCGATGTGCGCAACGGACTCTCCAAGCCCCAGAAGGAGTTGCTGTCGAAGTATCTTTACGATGACATAGGCTCAGCCCTGTTTGAGGTCATCAGCGTCTTGCCGGAGTACGGCCTGACGCGGGCGGACGAGCGAGTGCTGCAGCGGAACGCGTACGACATCGTAGAACGCCTGCCTTTGCCCCTGACCGTGGCCGAACTGGGAAGCGGCAGCGGCAAGAAGACACGCTCGCTGCTGAAGGCGCTGGCCCGGCGGCAGCACACCTCCTATCACCCCATCGAAATTTCTCCGACGGCCCTGGCCATGTGCAGAAGGGAACTGGGCGACATCGATTCGCTCAGCATCGTCGGCTTTGAGCGCGAGTATCTGGATGGCCTGGGGGAAGTGGCGGCGCGCCGCCGTAAAGGACAGCATGTTCTGGTGCTCTTCCTGGGCAGTACGATTGGCAACTTCGACCGCCCGGCCGGAGTGCAGTTCCTCCGCAACCTTCGCGAGAAGCTGGTGCCGGGTGATACGCTGCTGCTGGGCACCGACCTGCTGAAGCCCGTGCCGCAGCTCATCGAGGCTTACGATGACTCCCTGGGAGTCACCGCCGCGTTCAATAAGAACCTGCTGGTACGCATGAACCGCGAGTTGGGGGCGAACTTTTCCTTGGCGAACTTTGACCACGAGGCTCGGTTCAATCCCCGGGCGCGCAGCATTGAAATGCACTTGCGTTCGAAGCGACCACAGACGGTCACGATTCCGGGCGCGGGTTTCTCGGTGCGCTTCGCGGAAGGGGAAACGATCTGGACGGAAAGCAGCCACAAATACACCAGGGACGAAGTCTGTGAACTGGCGCGCGACACAGGATTCGATTGCAGCGCGCAATGGTGCGATCTGGAATGGCCTTTCGCCGAGAGCCTGCTGGTCGCAGAGTAACGCCCCTGGCCGAAGGAATTACCTGGCCAGGAGTTCGCTGGCGACGCGGGCGGGCGCCAGGGGCAGCTCGACGCGGAAGATCGAGCCCGCTCCGGGAGTGCTTTCGACCGTGATTCTGCCCCGGTGTTGCTCCACAATCCACTGGGCGATGGACAGGCCCAGTCCGGCGCCGCCGAGGTCGTGGGTGCGCGCTTTGTCGACGCGGTAGAAGCGCTCAAAGATGCGTCCCTGCTCCTCCTCTGGAATCCCGAAGCCATTGTCGCCAACGCTGATCACGGCGCACCCGTCGCGGCCCTCGGCCGAGAGACGCACCATGCCGCCCGGACAGGGGGTGTATTTGAAGGCGTTATCGAGCAGGACGTTGAGCACGCGCCGCAGGGCCGCCTCGTCTCCCAGCACGCTGAGTTCGGTGTCGAGGATCCTCTCGCTGAACTGCAGGCCACGCACGTTGGCGACTTGGCGCCAGCCGGCTGCGACATCCTGCAGCATGGCGCGCAGGCCCAGGGGCCTGATTTGGAAGGACTCGCGGCCCGAATCGGCGCGGGCCAGGGCCAGCAATTGTTCAATTAAGGCTGTGGTTCGTTCCGATTCCAGCAGGATGCGCCGCAGGGCCTCGCGATATTCCTCTTCTCCCCGGGAGCGGCGCAGCGCCAGCTCCGCTTCGGTGCGAATCAGAGAGACGGGAGTGCGCAGCTCGTGGGACGCGTCTGCCGTGAATTGGGTCACCCGCCCGAAGGCGGCTTCCAGCCGCGCCAGCATTTCGTTGAGCGTGTCGGAAAGTCTCTGCAGTTCGTCGCCCGTATGCAAGGGCGCCAGGCGGTGGCCCAGGGTGCCGCCGGTGATGGTGCGGGCCGTCCGAGTCAAAGCGTCCACCGGCGCAAGCGCCCGCCGGCTCAGCCCGTAGCCCACCATGCCTGCCAGCAGCAGCAGCAAGGGCGCAAACATCAGCAGGTAGTCGCGGAACTGCTGCAGCGTTTCCGCTTCTTCGTCCATGGACGTGCCGACCTGCACGACGTAGGTCCGTCCGCCGGCGTCGATCTTCTCGGCCAGCAAGCGGAAGGGTTCTTTGCCAAGGCGCACGTCCTGGCCCCGGCGCTTTTCGAGCAGTGCGGGCGCAACCGCGGCCACGCCCTGCTGGGCGAGCGCGGGCGCGCGATAGACCCAGTTGCCGTCGGAATCGGTGATCTGCAGGTAGTCGCCGCCGGTTTCGCTGCCGTATTCGTCGGCAACCGCTTTCTGCAACTCCGGCAGGCTTTCTCCCCCGGGTCGTGCCTCCAGGAAGCGCCGCACGTCCTCGGTGGTGTTTTCCAGAGTGCGGTCGGCGATATCGCGCAGATTCTGGCGCAGGATGTACCACATCCCCACGCCGAACAGGGCCTGCGCCAGGGCGAAGATGACCAGGTACCACAGCGTCAGGCGCAGGCCGATGGAAATCCGCTTCACGCGTCGACCTCCGACCGGATCATGTACCCAACGCCCCTCACGGTATGGATGAGCTTGGGCTGGCGCGTATCCACCTTGGTCCGCAGCAGGCGCACGAAGGCGTCGAGGGTGTTCTCCTCGATGTCGCGTTCGTAGCCCCATACCGCTTCAATCAGCGAGCGCCGCGGGACCACCTTGCCGGCGCAGTTCATCAGGCGTTCGAGCAGGCTGTATTCCGTGCGCGTCAAGGCAATGCCCGCCCCGCCCCGCGAGACCTCGCGGGTTGCAGGATCAAGCACCAGGTCGCCCACTTGCAGCTTGGTCGGCTGCGGCACCGGGGCCCGCCGCTTCACCGCGCGCAGGCGGGCCAGCAGTTCTTCAAATGCAAACGGCTTGCTCAGGTAGTCGTCCGCCCCGGAATCCAGTCCGCGCACCAGGTCGGGGACCGTGTCGCGCGCGGTCAACATCAGCACCGGCGTCGACACTTTCGCCCTGCGCAATTGTTGCGCAACCGCATAGCCATCGAGGTGGGGAAGCATGACGTCGAGGATGATGGCGTCGAACTCGTAGTTGCGGGCGTAGTCCAGTCCCTCTCTGCCGTCATTGGCGCACACCACCGTGTGCCCCTCCTCGGAGAGGCCGCGGCGCAGCAGCTCCACCATGCGCTTCTCGTCCTCGACGATCAGCAGCTTCATGCCCACCCCTTCTGTTATCGCCGATCCTGCCGAAACGAGCCTGAGGCGGGGACCGGCGGCTGCCCTCAGAATATTAACCCGATTCGGCCGCTTTCCGGTCGGTTCGGGGGCAACGCTTAAGTTCGGCCCGCCGTCTAATCAGCCGTTTCGCGGCCGACTACCGGCCCTTGCCCGCGCCGCGGATGGAATAGAATGTTGCGATCCTGTTTTCCATCAGTCAGTTGACCTCCGCCCGGGGCAGACCCCCCGGCGCAAAGGAGCCAGAAACTTTGTTGAATCGAGCGACCCTTTCGATCTTGGCCCTCAGTGGAATTTTGGGGCTTTCCGGATGTGGCTCAAGCCGGCACCAGTTCGTCTATATAACCACGCCCTTCAATGACAGCGTCACGGTCTACCGTGTCAACAGCAATACTGGTTCATTCAGCCAGGTGCTGGGCTCCCCCTACCCGACGGGCGTGTCCCCCTCATCCATCGTAGTGCACCCTTCGGGAAAATTCGCCTACGTGGCCAACGCTGGGGACAACACGGTTTCTCTGTACAAGATCAGCAGCACCGGCGCCCTGACCGAGGTCTTGCCGCGCACCAACACCGGCCGGCAGCCCTCGGCCTTGGCCATGGACCCCGCGGGCACGGTCCTGTTCTCGATCAACAACTTTGACAACAACATTTCGGCGTTTGCGATCAATGCCGGTACCGGTGCGCTGACGGCAGCCTCTGGTTCTCCGTTCCCCACTCGCGGGTTCGGACCGCTGCGCGCGGCCGTTTCTCCGGCCGGGAAGTTTCTCTTCGTCGCGAATTCCGCCAGCGCCTCGGTTTCCGGATTCTCCTTTGATTCCTCCGGCAACCTGACGCCGGTTCCCAACTCGCCGACCCCGGTCGGCAACGGGCCCAACTGGATTGCGTTTGATCCGGCGGGAAAATTCCTCTACGTGCCCAACCAGCAGGATGGCACCTACTCCGGCTTCAGCATCGATGCCAGCACCGGCAGCCTGTCGCCGCTGGGCGGATCCCCCTTTGCCGTGACCAGCAGCACGACCATCCTTCCGCTGAGCTCTGTCGTGGTCGAACCATCGGGAAAATACATCTACGTGACCGCGAACAACTCCAGCAACAATGTCTACGGGTTCTCGCTGAACACGAGCTCGGGTGTGCCCGGGGCGGCCATCGCCAGTTCCCCCTTCGCCGGCGGCAGCCTGGCCGCGTTCATCGCCAGCGATGTCACGGGAAAGCTTTTGTTTGTCGGCAACCAGGGGACGGGCGGCACTTCCGGGGCGATTACGACCCTCCGCATCTCTCCGGCAGATGGCCAATTGACCCTGCTTACGACCACCAGCACGGGGTCCACCCCAACCTCCATCGCGACGCTCAAGTAGGGCGAGCGGGCGCAGGCCGGCGCCCGCCGGCTTTTTCCGCTCAGGGAGGACTTATTTCAGGGCTGCGGCTTCGCCGGTGGTCTGGAACTCGACCGAAGACTCGCCGTCGAGCAGGATGAAGACCTTGTCGTTGGGAATCTCGGCCGGGTTGCCGTCTACGTCGAGGATCACCGAATCCTGGGTGATGGCGGCCACGGCGCACTTCCGCAGGATCCGGATCTTCTTCTCCCGCTCGGCCGTGTCGATCAATTGCTGATTGCGTCCCGGACCGCGCTGGAAGTGGTCTCCGCGATAGCTCAGCGTCACCCGGTTGCGCTCGGCATGACTCAGCGCCACGGCGGCGTGAATGGCGCTCTCTCCGCCGCCGATGATCAGAATGTCATTGTCCGAGTACTTGGCGGCATCGTCGAGCTGATAGGCGACCTTGGGCAGGTCTTCCCCAGGGATGCCCAGCAGCGAGGTCGGCTGCGGCTTCGCCTCGAGCGGCGCGGTCACCGGCCGGGGCGCGGCCATGCGCGCTTCCTGCTCCGCTGCCGCCTTTTTGGCTTCCTCGCTGGCGTCCTTGGTCATGTCACGCGCGCCAAAGCCCACGCCGATCTTCTTCAGAAAATCGTTCGGCGGAGTCCCGCCGGCGAAAATCCAAACATAGTCGTTCGGCAGTTCCTGCTGCTGGCCGCCGACCTCGAGGATGACTGACTGCTCCTTGAACTCGACGGGATTCGAGTTGAACAGCACCTGCAACTTACCCGATTTCACGCACTCGGCCACGCGATTCGCGTTGCGCTCCTTGATGCGGCTGAATTGCGCCCCGCGGTAGGAGAGCGTCACCTGGTTGCCCACCTGGTGCGCCAGCCCCATGGCGGCCTCGACCGCGCTGTCGCCGCCGCCCACGACCAGGATTTTCTTGTTGATGTAGTGGTCGGCTTCGATCAGCCGGTACATCACCTTGGGCAGGTCTTCGCCTTTCACGCCCAGCTTACGGGGCGTGCCCGTGCGGCCGAGCGCCAGGATGACCGCGTAGGCGTGGTACTGGCTGTCTTGCGTGGTCACGGTGAACACGCCGTCGGGGCCGCGTTTGATGTCCTCGACCCGCTGCCCCGTACGCACCTTGAAGTCGGCGCGGTGCAGCACCTTGTCCCAGAAGGCCAGCAGGTTCTCCTTGGAAAGCTCGGTCTTTTTGAACTTGCCGTACATGGGGAACTCCACCGGGCTGGTCATCACCAGCTTCTGGCGGGGATATTTGGCCACCGTGCCGCCAATCTCATCCCGCTCCAGGGTCAGGTACCTCAGCTTGTGGTGAATGGCCTGGAGAGAGGCGGCGATGCCGGCCGGTCCCGCCCCGACGATGACCACGTCGTAGACGTCTCCCTGGGTGCGGGCGACGCCGCGCGCCGTAAAGCGGTTGACGATGGTGTTGACGCAGTCCCGGCCCTGGTTCACCGCGTTCTTGATCAGCGCCAGTCCGCCCAGTTCTCCGGCGATGAAAAGATTGGGGACCGTCGTCTCCAGTTCGGCGGTCAGGGTGGGCATGTCCGCGCCCATGCTGGGACTGGCCATCACCATGGTGATGGCGCCCACCGGGCAGGCATCGGCGCACAGGCTGTGGCCAATGCACTTGTAACCGTTGACGATGACCGCTTTGCCGCCCAGCATCGCCAGAACGTCGCCTTCGGGGCACACGGTCGTGCAGGTCGCGCAGCCGATGCAATAGGTGGTGTCGATGTGCGGGTGCTGTGCCTTGGGTCCTTCGGAGAACAGCTTCCCCTTCTCCGCGGCTTCGCGGGCTTTGACGTCCCTTTCCTTGAGACTCTTAAAATGCTTCCGCAGGAAGAAGAGGGTCAGGGCCGCGGCGACGAGAAAGGCAATCAGTGTGTCCATACCGCTCTTTAGACTCTACCACCGAAAGCCCATGGCCAGCTCCAGTCCAATATGGAACAGGGCCAGCAGCGCAAAGGTGTAGCTGAACGGCTTATGCACCACGTGCCAGAGATGGAACACCTGCTCGGAGCGCTTTAGGAACAGAATGCGCTTGGAGAGCGCGGCATCTTCGCGGGCGACCCCCACGGCCTTTTCCACTTCCCGGTTCGATGTTTTCAGGAACCCGCCCAGCGTCGAGACTTTCTCCTCGAAGCTCAGGGCGTGACGCCGCAGGCGGGCGACGCGGAAGACCCGCGCCAGGTCGAGCGCGAACATGTAGCCCAGCGCCGTCACCATCGACATATGGTCCACGCGTTCCTTGCTGGGCAGCCTCAGCAGGGCGCGCAGGTCGCTCTCCGACACGAGGTGCTGCTTCTGCAGGCGCGCCGCCAGCTGCTGGTGGAATTCCTGCAGCTCCTTTTGCGTCATCTCGGCCGCTTTGAGGTTGCGCGGAATCTGCCCGTACAGGTAGCGGCCTACGATCCCGCTCACCGAAACCGCAAACATGATCCAGAAGGCCATGCCGGCGAACCCGCCGAACTTGAATGAAGAATGAAACGCGATGACAAACGGCGCCGCGATGCCCAGGATCACGTGGTAGTCGAGCCAGTGTCGGGAGTTGCCCTTCTTCATCAGCCACGACCAGTGCTTGCGCAGCGGGTAGAGGAAGATGATCAGGAACATGAACACACCCAGCCATCCCAGCTTGATCCCAATCACTCCGCTGGGGCGCAGGGCGGCGTGTTTTGGAGAGAACGGCCGGTCGGTGGCACCGAGGGTGTAGTAGCTGAAACCGTATACGCTGAGGGCAACGATCAGCGTCGCAAAAAGAAAATATCCTGCTGCGACGCGGGAGCGGTGGCCGCGTTCGTTATCCCGAACCTGGGTAACGGCCGTGGCAACCGAAGCATTAGCGCTCATTTTGCAGCAACTTTCTCTTCCGTACTGACAGAAAACTGCTTGTAGTCCGTGAAGTTATGGGTATTGCGCCAATGCTGGCGCGGAGTTTCCACTTCCACACTGGCCTGAGCGGGGAACCAGTATACGTCCTTTACACCCTTAAAGGGGATCGGTTGGAACTGTACTTCCGAGCGCATCGACTTCAAACCGATGTCTTCCATGCTGCTGCCTAGGCCGGCGTCAATCTTGCCAATCACGCCGGTCTCCGGGTCGATCCAGGCCACCCCGGCCAGGTCCAGGGGATATTCGCGCCCCCGCAGCGCCAGGGCAGCCGGAGAACGCATCCCGGCCAGGTGCTTGAACTGCACCTTACGGAACGTATGCCCGTCCAGTTTGTCCTCGCCGAGGTCGGTGAACTGGAAACCAGAAGAGTAGTAGGGATGAAACACCAGGAACAGCGTCGCGAACCCGTTGCTGACCAGCATCGAGACGCCCTTCTTCTGCTCTTTCTTTTCCTCTTTGACCGCCAGACGCGATTCGTCCAGGCTGACTTCGCCACCCGAGTTCGTCAGAATCACCAGGTAATCGTAGGTCGATTCTTCCTTGAGCTCAACCTTACCGTCGGCCTTGAACTTCTCCTGCACGACGTGCTCGGTACACTTCACGTCGGAGAACTGCTCGACGAAACGGGCCACCTGGTCGTTGGCCCGGCCGATCAGCTCCTGCAGGGGGGTCTCGGCGCAGGCGCTCGCCGCCGCCGCACACACCACTACGCTGGCCAGAAAAAGTCTCATACCAATGGTGAAGCACTTAAACTGCCACTTCATTGCCCCCGGGCCCTCCTGGTGTCAAACCGATAGCCCAGGGTGAACAGCCACTGGTCGTAGTCCTGGGTCACGCCCCGGCTGGCCGTGAACCCGCCCTGCAGGAAGTAATGGGAGCCGAAGTTGAATTCCAGATTGCTGGTGATGAACTTGGAATTGGTGTTGCTCGACAGCGCGGACGTGAAATTCTGCTGCCCGCCCAGCAATTCCAACCGGAAATTATCGTTCAGATTGCGCGACAGCGAGAACGACTCATAGTGCCCGCTGCCAAAGGCGCTGTCAAACCGCGCGTAGTGCGCATCGGCCCGGATGTGCACCCAGGGCACGCGCCCGAACGTGATTCCGTACAGTTCGTTCATGGAACTCTTGGCATCGCCCGTATTGTTGCTGCCCGAGTTGTTGCTCCGGCCCAGATTGGTGTACAGCCACACCTGCTTCAGTACCTCCAGGCGAACGCCCCCGCTGAAACCCTGGAACAGGTACTTGTCCAGCAGGCCGGCCCCGATCAACTGCGTGCTGAAGGTCGGCAAGTCCCTGAAATACGTGTAGTTCGCGTCGAACTCGATGCGCTGATGCGGCTGGAACCGCAGGGTCGTGAAGTTGCGTCCAACCCCAGGCCCGGGCGAGGACCCCGCCGTCAGGCCGACCGGGGCGTCCAACTGCAGTGAGTCGTAAAGTGACACAGTCCGCCCATACGAGACGCTGTTCTCGAAGAAGACGAAAGGCCGATTGATCTTCCACTTGAGCGTGCTCAACCCCGCGCCGCTCGTGCTGGTGTAGCGGAAGGCGTCGAAGCTGCCGCCCTCGAAGTTTACGAAAACTCCTCCGATGTGCTGGTCCGGGCTGTAGCTCCACGAGGTCGGGTCCGGGGTCGAACCGGCAAACAGGCCCACCGTCGCCCCGCCGCCCATGCGCCGCCCGACGTAGCCGCCGTCGATCGTATCCAGGCTGGTGGCCCAGGGCAGGAACATGCGTCCGAATCCGGCCACCCACGCCGAGTGCGGATTGTCGTAGGTCATCCCGATGTGATAGGTGCGGTTGATCAGGTCCTGCAGCGTGTTCGTGCCGGAGTAGTTGTTCGCGGTGAGGCTGCCCCGCCAGTAGCCGCTGGCATTCCAGTAGGTCCCGCCGATGCGCGTCATATCGAGGCGCGCCACCAGCCCCAGGCTGGTATTGCTGCCGCCGGTCGAGCCGTGGAACTGCGTGCCCATGTAATCGAAGCCGAAGCGCCCACGCGCCCGGTTGACCGACGGCATGGGGGGACGCGGCACCTGCAGTCGCGCCTCTTCATCGAGGGTGTCGCCTTCGGTGAAGGAAATCACGGTCGGATACTTGCGCGTCGCGCTCATCGTGCTCTGCTGTACCAGGGCCTGCTCGTCTTGCGCCGACAAATAGGCGAGGTCTCCCGGCTTCACGTCACGCTTGGGAGTGCGAATGTCGGTCACGGCCGAGGCTTCCGCGACTGAGGTGACTTCCAGTTCCGCCACCACTTCGTCGCTGCTCCCGTCCGCCGCCGCGATGTTGGCGCCGGTGCGGGTTTCGCGCACCACCAGCTTCATGCCTTCACTCAGGCCGGCTGCCCGTCCGCCATCGAGGTACGCTGCCCCGGCGGCCACATACTTCACCTTGAACGAAGTGCGGAAGTCGGGATGCGCGGCGCGCAAGGCCAGGGCGGTCGCGGCATCGGGTTCGGTCGCGAGCGCGATCGCGGTGGTGGGCTTGGGCGCGCTGTCGGCCACCACCGCGCCGTTCTCATCCAGCACAATGGTGGGCACCACTTCCACCGAGGTTGCTGTCGCCGGGGCCGGCGGTGGTTCTTCCTCGGCCATCGGGACCGTTTCCCCAGGAGCCAGCCCCAGCGGGTTCGCCACGGAAGCGCCCTGCACGCTGGGCGTCGCCGGCCCCGTCGGCGCGACATTCTGACTGGTGCCCGCCCCAATCGCCGCCGCGGCGCTGCCTGAACTGTTGCTGACGCTGTCGGCGGTCGTGCCCGCGGGACCGGTCGGCGCCGAGCTCGTCAGCGTGCCAGGGGGCGCCTGCATTGAAGCGCTCGTCGTGGCAGGCGATGTAACCGGCGCAACCGTCGCCGATGTGGCCGCCGCCGCCGTCGTTGCTGCCGTCGCCGTCCCAGCGCTGGAGGTCGCAGGCGTCGCTGGCGGAACCGTGTTCGTCGTCGCCCCGGCCGCTGCGCTCGATGCCGCAGGCGCCGGCGCCGCCGCCGGAGCAGCACTGCCAAATGGGGCCGCTACCGTTGCGGAAAGGACTTTCGCGGTGACGTTTCCCGATCCGGCCGCACTGGTCGTCGGCACTTCCGGCTTCGCTGCAGGACTGGCCGCCACCGCCGGGGCCGCCGTGGGGGCCAAGGCCGGGGCCGAAGCCGTGGTTGATGTCGTGGGCGTGTTGCTCTTGTCCGCTGAGGTCCTGACCGGGGTTATCGTGGCAGCGGAGACGGTTGCTGCAGGGCTGCCCGGGGCCGGCGAAGGCGCGCTGCTCGTGACCGTGAGCGGATTGTTTCCCGCAGCCTCGGTCGACGGAGTCTTGGTCGTAACCACCATGGTCGAGGCTGCCGGGGGCGTCAGGCTGCTGCCGGGCTGTGCGTTCTGTACGGTCACGGAATTCGCAGGTGGCGCGCTCACCGGGGCCGCCGCCTGCGCCATCGGCACGCTGCCGGAACCAGGCGTGCCCGCGCCCGGGAATACGGTGCCCTGCTGCAGGCTGCCCAGCTTCGGGTGCGCCGCCGAAGGAGGGGCCGAAGGTGCCAGCGCTGCGCTGGCCTGAGCGCTCGCCGCCGGATGCGTCTCCGGGAAATTGATGGGCGGAAACTTTGGTGGGACCGGGATTGGGGCCGCCGCGGCCGTGCTGGTGGTGTCGGGTGCGGGCCCGGGTTGCTTGCGGTGGAACACGCCCATCAGAGGCGCCGAGGCGGCCGGCACCGGCCCGTTGCGGCGCGCCGCAGACGGGTCGCTGCCCTGCACGCGCAGAGTGACGGTCTTGCCGTCGGCGCTCAGAGTGTAGGGATGCGCGCTATCCAGATCCACAACCACGCGGGTGACGGGAGGATTTGCGCTGTTGAGTCCGACGCGCACCGCGTGGACCCCGTTGGCTTCCAGGGGAAAATGCTTCTGCCTGGAATCGGCCACCGTACCGGGAAGCACAAGCACAAGGCGGTCCGGATTGATCGCCGTCTCTACGGAGGGCCGGACCGGGCCGGTGAGGACCACCTGGATGGTCACGTCCCCACCTTCTCGCTTCACTTGCAACTGCTCGATCTCAGCGGCGCCGCCTGCCGTGCTCTGCGCGGAGGCCAACCCGGCCAGCAGCGAGAGCGCGAGAAGTAGCCGCATTTTCATCAGACCTCATAACTCACGGGCAGTTTCACCCGCGGGGGGAAAGTTACTGCTGATTACTGCTCGAGCCGGAGGCAGTTCCGGCGCCACCTGCTTTCCTGCTGAAGCTCTCTCTTTCTCTAGCCGCCGCCGCCGTTCTTATGGCACTGGTAGCAGTTCACGCTGTTGTACACGTAGCCGCTCACGTTGGGATGCTGGAAGTTGTTGGCGTTGTTATTGCCGTGGCACCCGGTGCACTGGAACACGCTGTAATCACTCGGATTCGTATGGCACGTGGAACACACGCCATTGGCATTGCCGTGGTTGGTCGGGAAGTACGTGTGGTTGAAAGTCGCTCCCGCCCAGCTGGTGGTCGTGTGGCAGGTGTCACAGGTCGTCGGGAACCCGGCGGCCTGGTGGTTCGGATTCGTGGTCCCCTGGTAATCGGCCTGGTGGCATCCGTAACAGGCTGTCGGCAGAGTCGTGTAGTTGTTGTTCACGTGGCACTGCACGCAGGTCACATTGGTCGCGTGATAGCCCGTCAGCGGGAACGTGGTCGTATTGTGATTAAAGGTCGCATTCTGCCAGTTGGTGAAATTGTGGCAGGCGTCGCACGTCGTGGGGAAGCCCACGGCGGCGTGCGGCGGCGCGTTGGTGCCGTTGTAGTCGGCCTGATGGCACTGGATGCAGGACGCGTTGGGGATGGTGTAGGCCCCGCCCGGGAACAGCGTCGTGTTGTGGCACTGCGTGCACTGCAGGGTCGCGTGCGCGCCGGTCAGCGTGAAACCCGTGGACGCGTGATTGAACGTGGCTCCTGCCCAGCTGGTGGTTGTGTGGCACTGGTCACACGTCGTGGGGAAGCCCGACTGCACGTGGCTGGGGTTGTTGGTGCCGTTGAAGTCCGCCAGATGGCAGGTCACGCACGGAGTGGGATTCGGCAGATTGTAAGCGCCGCTCGGACTGAACTGCGTGTTGTGGCACTGCGTGCATTGCAGTGTGGTGTGGAACCCGGTCAGGGCGAATCCGGTGGTCGTGTGATTGAACGTGGCCCCGGTCCAGTCGGTGGTGGTGTGGCACGTCTGGCACGTCGTCGGGAAGCCCGCCTGCGCATGCGGCGGATTGTTGGTGCCGTTGTAGTCCGCCTGGTGGCAGGTGATGCAGGCCGTGCTGGTCAGATTATAGGCGCCGGACGGGCTGAACTGGGTGTTATGGCACTGGGTGCATTGCAGCGTGGTGTGAAACCCGGTCAGCGTGAACCCGGTCGTTGAGTGATCAAACGTCCCGTTGCCCCAGTTGGTGGTGTTGTGGCAATTCTGGCAGGTCGTCGGAAAGCTGGCCTGCGCGTGGTTCGGGTTCGTGGTGCCGTTGTAATCGGTCTGGTGGCAGGTGTAGCACGTCGTCGCGCTCGTGAAATTGTACGGACCACCCTGGAACGACGCCGTGTGGCACTGCGTGCACTGCAATGACGTGTGCGCCCCGGTCAGCGTGAATCCCGTCGTCGAGTGGTCGAAGGTCGCCCCCGTCCAGTCCGTCGTGCTGTGGCAGGTCTGGCAGGTCGTCGGGAACCCAGCCTGCGCGTGCGGCGGGTTGTTGGTCCCGTTGTAATCCGCTTGATGGCAGGTCACGCAAGCGGTGCTGGTCAGGTTATACGCGCCGCCGGGACTGAAGGTCGTGTTGTGGCACTGCGCGCACTGCAGCGTGGTATGGAACCCGGTGAGCGCGAAGCCGGTGGTCGAGTGATCAAAGGTCCCGCTGCCCCAGTTGGTGGTGTTGTGGCACTGCTCGCAGGTCTGCGGGAAGTTCGCCTGCACGTGATTCGGATTGGTCGTGCCTTTGTAATCCGTCAGGTGGCACTGGATGCAGGCGGCGTTGCTGAAACTGTAGGCCCCGCCGGGACTGAAGGTCGTGTTGTGGCACTGCGCGCACTGCAGCGCCACGTGGGCGCCGGTGAGCGGGAATCCCGTCGTCGAGTGGTCGAAGGTCGCGTTGTTCCACGAGGTTGTGTTGTGGCACTGCTCGCAGGTCTGCGGGATGTTCGACTGCGCATGGTTCGGGTTCGTGGTGCCCTTGTAGTCGGTCAGGTGACAGGTCACGCAAGCGGCACTGGTCAGGTTGTACGCGCCACCCGGACTGAAGGTCGTGTTGTGGCACTGCGCGCACTGCAGCGCCACGTGGGCGCCGGTGAGCGGGAATCCCGTCGTCGAGTGGTCGAAGGTTGCGTTGTTCCACGAGGTTGTGTTGTGGCACTGCTGGCAGGTGGTGGGGAACCCCGACTGCACGTGATTGGGATTGGTCGTGCCCTGGAAGTCCTTCATGTGGCACGAGGCGCAATCGGTCGGCGTGCCCACGAACTGCCCGTTGATGTGGCACTGGTTGCAGGCCACGGTGGCATGCGCTCCGGTCAGCGGGAACTTGGTAAACGTGTTGTGATCGAACGTCGTCGGGTCCCAGGCGCTGGTGCTGTGGCAGGTCTGGCAAGTCGTCGGGAAGCCGGCCTGCGCATGCGGCGGATTGGTGGTCTTGTTGAAGTCGGCCAGGTGGCAGCCCACACAGGTCGCCGGTGTCCCGACAAATTTGCCGCCCGCATGGCAGGCGCTGCAGTCCAGAGTCGCGTGGGCGCCAGTGAGCGGGAAATTGGCCGGCGGGCCGGAATGATCAAATTTCGCGCCCAGCCAGTTGTCCATCGTGTGGCACTGTTCACAGCTGGTGGAGAAGTTCAGACCCACGTGGTCCAGGCCCATGGACTTCGTATTGATAAAGTCCCGCTGGTGGCAGCTGATGCACTGCGTCGACAGACCCTGGAACTGGCCCACGGCCGCGCTCTTGTGGCACGAATCGCAGTCGACCGTCGCGTGCGCGCCGATCAGAGGGAAGCGGTTCAGGTGCTGGTTGATTTGCTGCACCGAAACGTGCCAGCCTTTGACCGAGTGGCACTGCTCGCAGTTGGCGCCCATCTGGCGCTTATGAATGTCGGCGTGGCAGTCCGCGCATTCCTTCCCGACGTTAGTGAACACAGGCTTGATGTGGCACTGCGTACAGGTCACGCCCTCGTGCATGCCCCGCAGCGGGTATCGGGTCGTGTTGTGATCAAATTCCGGAACTGCCCGGATGGGTTTCCAGCCGCTCTGCGTGTGACAATTCTGGCAGGGAATGCTAAGGCTGCCATGGGGGCTGCGCGTGTTGGCAGACGACTGCTCCTGGCTCGGCGACGGGTGCCCACCGGGCACCATCGCCAAGGCGAGAGCAAGATTCAGTAGAAGCGCAGATCCCAAAGTGGTAGTGACCCCGCACGTAGATTTCTTCTACTCGGCCGATGCAGCCAAAAGCTCGCTTAGAGGCTCCTGGAAAGTATGAAAAATAACAGCAATCTAACGTCCAGCAAGCTTAAGCAGGCCAGAAATGTTGTGGAAGGTTACACAAGTACAATGCTCTTTGCGGGATTTCGTAACTCCCAAAACCCGCGCCCAGCACCGACTGTGGCAAACTCCCGCTGTAAAAAAATGTAACTTCTCCAGAGGAGAGCGCATTTTTTCCTCGCCGCGCGGTTAAAATTCCGAGAATGTACAAAATTTAATACAGGACCAGGTTGGACTAGCTCTTCTTGTTGAGCGGTTTGACTTCGGGCCCGTGGCAATCGGCACAGGCTTTCGGCGTGGGAGCATAAAAGAGGACCTGCTTGCCGTCAACGTCCTTAAAGAGCTTGTGGCACCCGGAGCAGACGACGTTGCGGTGTTCCCCTTCCAGCGCGAAGCTGGTCCGCTTGTCGTGATCGAAGGTGGAAGGCTTCCACTTGCTGGCGGTGTGGCAGTCGGCGCACTGCGTCACCTTGTTCGCGAAGAACTTGGTGAACTGGCCGGCATGGACGTCCTCGTGGCACTCCTCGCACTTCTCCGGGGCCTTCTTGAAGTCCACGTTGGTGAGCCGGGTCTCCATGTTGGGCGGCTTGTGGCAGTCAATGCAGGCCACGGCGCGGTGCGCTCCCTGCAGCGGGAACGAGGTCGTGCTGTGGTCGAACCCGTCCAGTTCGCGCCAGGCCTTGGTCGAGTGACAGGCCTCGCAACCCATCGGCATGCCGTTCTTGCCGAGCTTCTCCATGCGCTCGCGGAACTGCCCCTTATGCACATCTTCGTGGCAGCTGGTGCAGGAAAGATTTTCGAAGTGATAGCGGACCTTGGACTTGGGCTGGTCCTTGTCGGCCAGCTTGTGGCAATCGGAGCAGGGCACGGCGATGTGCCCGCCGGTCAGCTCGAAGCGCGTCTTCTTGTGCTGTGCCAGCGTGAACGTCGAAGGACTGTAGCCCTTCAAGTTGTGGCACTGGTCGCACCGGTTCTCGTAGGGCTTGCCCGCGAACTGATTGTCGTGCTCGTCCATGTGGCAATCCGTGCAACGCGTGAACCTGGCAATCTTGAAGATCGTGTCCTTGCCCTTGGGCGTGTGGCACTTATCGCAGTCGACTCTGGCATGCCCGTCAACTAGCGGATAGTTCGTCTTGGCATGCGCCTTCACGTCGAACAGCGACGGCTTCCAGCCTTGCACGGTGTGGCAGCTGGAGCACTCGATTCCATCCGGCTTGCGCTGAGCAAACTGGCCCTGGTGTTCATCTTTGTGGCAGTCGGTGCACTTGGCGAAGGCAAGCTCTTTTTTGAAGTCGCCCTTGAGGTGGCAAGCTTCACATTCCACCGTGGCGTGTTTGCCCTCGAGCGGATACTTGGTCTTGGAGTGATCGAAGTTGCTGGCCAGGCCGCTGGTGGACACGCGCTTCCAGCCGCTGGTGTTGTGGCAGGATGAGCAGGCCTTGTCCTTGAAACTGCCTTTGTGCGGATCGGTGTGGCAGTCGTCGCACTTGGCGAAGGGCAAGCCTTTGTAGCGCGGCGCCCCGGCGGCGTCTGGCGTATGGCACTTCTCGCACTTCACCTGCTGGTGCAGGCCGGTCAGCGGATAGCGCGTCTTGTTGTGGTCGAACTTTCCGGAAGTGTCCTTCCAGTCGACGAAGTTGTGGCACTGGATGCAATTCGGTCCGAGCCGTCCTTCATGGAAGTCCTTGTGGCAGGCGGTGCAGGTCTGCGGGATCCCCAGGAAGGTCCGGCTCAGGTCCTTCATCTTGATGCTGGCGCGCTCCGCGGCGGGTATCCGCTCGGGCAGATGGCACTTGTTGCACGCCAGCCCCGCATGCTTGCCTTCCAGCACGTAGCCGGTGTCCCGGTGATTGAACTTGTTCGGGCTCGGGTCCCACTTGATCAGGGGAAAGTTCACGCCGTTGTGGTCGGAGTGGCAACGCACGCAATCCTGGCTGGAGCCGGCCGGGATGTGGTAGGACCCGTGCAGACCCTTCTTCGCCGCCACCCGCGCGCCAATGTCAGTGTGGCACTCGATGCACTTGAAGATGGGCTGGCCGCCGCCGATCTTGTGGCAGTCGGTGCAATGGGTCGCGCCATCCAGAAACTGATGGGGCCGCGCCAGGGGCCCGGGCGAGATCTGCGCGCGCGCGCTGACCGCCAGGAAACACAGGAGGCCTGCGGCCGCCATCGCCGCGGTGGCGACCGTGTGGAACAGGCACCAGCGGCGCCTGGGACCTGCCGGTGGCTCCGGCCTTAGGCCCCGTCTCCGATCCTGTTCCCTTCGAAAAAGCAGTGCGTGCCCTCCCGGAAGCGCGGACACCCTCTGGTCTCCACTCGCCGCTACCGGAGTCTACCAAGTCGCCAGCCCTCCGGCACAGTCACCGATGGGGCACTGTGTTCGCGGCTGCCGTTTCGTTGCGCGAGCAACCCCGAGTGGAAGGCAAAGTTTGCCCCCTGGGCGGCGAGTTCCGGCCGCAGATGGCAGGTCGGAAAAACAAGGCCGACCGAGAAACTCGGACCGGCCTTGGGGGAGGGATGCCGCCGGGGCCCTGTCCAAAAAGCTGCCAAGGCCCCCGGCAACCAATTTCAGCCCTGCAATCGAAATGCCACCGGTCCGGCTCTAGACCCGCGCGGAAGTGGCGGACCGGCCAATGGGCTTGGGTCACCCCTCGCAGTGATCTTCGTCACCTGCGATGTACCCGGCGTCACAGCGCCGTCGCCGCCGGCGCCCTACCATTTCGATGGAGGCAGCCATGTCGACTGCATGGACGTCGCGCTATGCCCAGCGCACTCGGAGCGTCAAAAGTTCCACCATCCGCGAGTTACTGAAATTCACGCAACAGCCGGAGGTCATTTCCTTCGCCGGCGGCCTGCCCGCTCCCGAGGTCTTCCCCGCCCAGCGCTTTCGCGAGGCCTGTGCCCGCGTGCTCGAGCAGCAACCGCAGTTGGCCCTGCAGTACGGGGCCACCGAAGGCTACGAGCCCCTGCGCGAGATGATTGCGCGCCACATTGCGCGCTACGGCATCAAGGCCGGGACGGAGAACGTTCTGATCACTTCCGGCTCGCAGCAGGCGCTCGACCTGATCGGCAAGCTGCTCATCAATGCCGGCGATCGCGTGCTGGTCGAGGCGCCTACCTACCTGGGCGCCCTGCAGGCCTTCAATGTCTACGGGGCCGACTACCTGAGCGTGCCCAGTGACGCTGACGGCCTGCGCACCGAAATTCTGGAGGCCGCCCTGCGCTCCGGGCCCAAGTTCATGTACGTGCTGCCCAACTTTCAGAATCCGGGAGGCACCACGCTGTCCGAGGGCCGCCGCCATCAGCTGGTCCTGCTTGCCGATAAATACGGCATTCCCATCGTCGAAGATGATCCCTACGGGCAGCTGCGCTACGAAGGCGAGCACCTGACGCCGCTGGTGGTCCTGGACCGCGAGAACCTGCGGCGCGACAACGGCTACTCCATCGGCAACGTCCTCTACTTGAGCACCTTTTCCAAAACACTCGCTCCCGGATTGCGGCTGGGCTGGATCGTGGCGCCCCCGGAAGTGATCAGCAAGCTGGTCCAGCTCAAGCAGGGCGCCGATCTGCACAGTTCTACGTTCGGGCAGATGGTGGCCTACGAGGTGGCCCGGGACAATTTCCTCGACGAGCACGTCAAAGTGATTCGCCGCGTCTACCGCGAACGCCGCGACGTGATGCTGGAGGCGCTTGCCCAGTACTTCCCGCCCGAGGTCACCTGGACCCGGCCTGCCGGGGGGCTCTTTCTGTGGGTGACGCTGCCCCACGGCATGGATACCGCACAGCTGTTCAAGGCGGCGGTGGAACAGAATGTCGCCTTCGTTCCTGGGGACTGCTTCTACGCCCCCAACGGGAACCAGGACGAAGCGATGCGGCACATGCGGCTGAACTTTTCCGCCGCCCCGCCGGAACAGATCCGCGAAGGCATCCGCCGGCTGAGCATCGCCGTCAAGCGGCAGATGGAGGAAATGCACCTGCCGCCGGTTGCTGCGCGGTAGTCCGGCGCCGTCCGCATCGCCGCATAGCGCGGCTCATGCGGTCTTCCCGAACGGTTCTTCCAGCGACGGACTTTGCGGCGTGAACAGTTCCGCGCCGTTGTCAGTGATGTGCATGTCGTCCTCGAGACGCACTCCAAATTCGCCGCGGAGGTAGATGCCCGGCTCGTCGCTGAAGGTCATGTTCGCGGCCAGCTTGGTAGGGTTGCCGCGCACCAGGTAGGGCCATTCATGGCCGTCCATGCCGATGCCATGGCCCACGCGGTGCGTGAAGAATTTGTAGTCGGGGCCGTAGCCGGCATCGGTGATGACTTTGCGCGCGGCCGCGTCCACCGAACCGCACTCGACTCCCGGCCGGGCAGCGGCCAGCGCCGCCGATTGCGCGCGCTGCACGATGGCGAAGACTTTCTCGACGCGGTCGGGAGCCTGCCCCAGCACCACCATCCGCGTGATATCGGACTGGTAGCCCTCCACCTTGCAACCGCCATCCATCAGGATGGGAACCCCAGGGCGGATGACCTGCGGCTGCGTCGAGCCGTGCGGAAAGGCGGAGAACTCGCCGATCTCGACCAGCGCGTCGCCGGAGAAGCCCAGCTTGGCGTGCGCCGCCTCGATCCAGCGGCTGACCTCGAACTGGGTCATGCCCTCCTGCAGCGAGCGATACACCGCCTCGTAGGCGGCGAGGGTCACCCGGTTCGCCAGGCGCATCAGTTCCAGTTCGGCGGGGCTCTTGATCATGCGGCATCCCGCCGTCACCGGAGTCGCGCTCAGCAGTTTGGCTTGCGGCGCGGCGTTCGCGATGCCTTCGCGGAACACGAAGCGCACGCTCTCCTCGATCCCGAGCCTGCCCGACAGAAGGCTGCGGTCTTTCAGGCCCTGGGCCACGCGCTGGTACGGGCTCTCGTCTTCCTGCCAGGTGCGAATGTCGGCCTGCTTGCCTTCCGGCGCTGCCGCGATCTGCTCGCGGGCGCGCCCCTCCTCAAACGCCGGGCAGACATAAAACGCGGCTCCCTGGGCCGGCAGCACCATGGCGAACAGTCGCTCGCTGCCCCACCAGCGAATTCCGGTGAAGTAGCTCAGCGAGGTCCCGTCAGCCAGAACGATCGCGTCCAGGTCGTTCGCCTCCATCAGGCGGCGGGCTTTCTCCTGCCGGGCTTGCCGTTCCTCCACGCTGATCGGGCGGGCTTGATCTTTCCGGGAGGCCAGTTTCGCGATGGGAGCCGGCAACGACGAATCCGGTGCGGCAATGGGCTCCGTCGCTGCCACGCCTTTGCAGGAGTGCGCCAATACGGCGGCGCCACCCGCTGCGCGCAAGAACTTTCTTCGGGTTGGCATCGGCCCAAGATTATAAAGTCCTATCCCCAAACCTCGGGGTTCTTGCAGCGGCCTGGCCTGAAAACCCGCGCCTCAAGCCGACTTCGCAAATTTGTTACAGCCTTTTAACCGTCCTCTAACCCAAGTGTAACTTTCCGCGACTATCTACGAGGCTCGTGGTCGAAAGCTTTTTTGCTACCCCGGTTCCCAATCAAGAAATGGAGGAAGTATGCAGAGGATCGCTTCTGGTGTTCTGACCGCCGTGCTGGCGCTGGCTTCGTTGTCGGCTGCACAGCCGGCGCCATCCGGCCCCGGCCGTACAGGCATTGAGCATGTGCTGTTGATCAGTATTGACGGTATGCACGCGCTTGATTTTCTGAATTGCTCCCAAGGCATCGTTGGAGTGAACAACGGCAAACCGTACTGCCCCCATCTTGCCGCGCTGCGCAGGACGGGCGTGAATTACGTTGAGGCGAGCACGTCGAGACCCTCCGACTCCTTCCCCGGACTGACCGCAATCATCACCGGCGGAAGCCCCGCCCTGACGGGCGTCTATTACGACGTCGCCTATGCCCGGAATCTGCAGGGACCGGTGACAACTACCGGCAATGGCAATGCGGCCGGGCCCTGCATTCCGGGTCAGACGCCGACCGGCTATACGACCGAGTATGAAGAGGGCATTGACATCGACCAGAGCAAGGTGAACGGCGGCGCCCCGGGTGCGGCTCTGACCGACGGCACCATCGCTTCCATCGATCCCAACAAGCTGGACCGCGATCCCGCCCACGGTTGCGCCCCCGTCTGGCCCTGGCAGTTCGTCCGCGCCAACAGCATTTTCAGCGTGATTCACCAGAATGGCGGAGTCGCCGCGTGGTCCGACAAGCACCCGGCATACTCCTCGGTGGCTTCCGGCATCGGGCCCAAAGCGCTCGATGACTTCTATGCCCCCGAGATCAACTCCACCGTCATTGGGCTTCCCGGCGTCACCACCCCGACCGGGAAATCCTGTGCCACGATCCGCGATCCCTTTTCCTTCGACAACACGGCCTGGACCAACAGCTTCGAAAATATCCAGTGCTATGACACCTTGAAAGTCGATGCGGTCCTCAACTGGATCGATGGCAAGACTCACCTCGGCGGAGGTATGTTGAAAGCGGTTCCCAACATCTTCGGCATGAACTTCCAGGCCGTCAGCGTGGGCCAAAAGCTGATCGAGGCGCAGAGCAACGGCCTGACCATAACCGGCGGGTACCTCGATGCCGGGGGAACCCCAAGCGCGGCCCTGCTGGACGAGTTCCAGTTTGTGGACGCGTCGATCGGGGCCTTCGTCAGCGAACTGAAGAAGCGCGGCCTCTATGATTCGACGTTGCTTGTGATCACGGCCAAGCACGGCCAGTCGCCCATCGATCCATCGCTGTACAAGCGCCAGGCGGGTGCCCACGGCATTTCTCCGGCGACGGTGATCTCCAACGATCTGCATGTCGCCATGCCGCCATCGGAGGATCCCAATGGGAGCGGGATTGGCTCCACGGAAGACGACGTCTCCTTGGTGTGGCTGACCGACCCGTCTTACACGGATGCCGCAGTCGCTCTCCTGCAGGCGAACGCCGGACCCGCAGGAATCGGCCTCGGACAGCTCTTCTATGGTCCGTCGCTGAAGCTCAACTTCAACGATCCCAGCAAGGATCCGCGCACGCCCGATATCATCGTGACCCCGAATGTCGGCGTAACTTACTCCGGCAGCCACCATAAACAGGCCGAGCATGGCGGATTCGCGCATGACGACACCAACGTGATCCTGTTGCTCTCCAATCCGAGACTCGATGCCCGGACCGTCAAAACCGCCGTCAGCACTGCCCAGGTCGCGCCGACCATCCTCCAGGCGCTGGGCATCGATCCAAGCGAACTGGATGCCGTTCGCAAAGAGGGAACGGCCGTTCTTCCGGCGGTCCAGTTCGAACCCTAGTTCTGCTGGATGCGATCGAACTGCAGCGGATACTCGGCGGAGGGTATCCGCTTTCCTTTTGCTCCGACGTTCCTGCTCGCGTGCTGGTTGTGGCCTGACCGGCATGCGGCGGCGCCCTGCGGTTTCTGCTCCTCGGGCGGCCCCAGAGCCCGGTTTTCGCGCGATAGCCAAGGCGATCGCGGCCCCGCGCCGCTCCGAAGAGCCTCTCCGCCCATGTGCGTGACTAGCGCCTGGCATAGGCGGCCTGGGACGGCACGAAAGTACTAGCAGGGCCCAGCACCTGTCGCATCTCTCGCTTCCTCCCCTTCCCGACATAGAGTTAAGAGCTTCAGTACAAAGTCGAGACTCGGGGTGACCCGTGCGAACACTACTGCTGACATTCGGGCTGGCCGTCGCCGTGACTGGCTCTGCGGTCGCGCAGACCCAGACCACCGCGCAGCCCGCCAACGTCTTCCATACCACCAAAGCCATGCACTATCGCGTGCAGGGCGGCGCGGCCAGAATCGGGTTTCAGGCTTCTTCGCTGATGCCCTCGGCCACCGGCGAGGCGAAGGTCGAAGGCAAGAAGGCCAACCTTGAGATCGACGCCAGGTTCCAGGGCCTCGAAGACTCCACCAAGTTCGGCCTGGAGTACCTGACCTATGTGCTGTGGGCCATCTCTCCCCAGGGACGCGCCGTCAACCTGGGCGAGCTCACGCTCGACCACGGCAAGGGGCGCATCAAGACCTTCACCGACATGCAGACCTTCGGCATGATCGTGACCGCCGAACCCTACTCGGCGGTTTCGCAGCCAGGCAACACGCTGGTGCTGGAGAACGTGGTCGACGCGGCAGGAGAGGACATCGTCGCCAAGTATGAACTGCTGGGCAGCGGCACCTATTCTTCGGTGAACACTCACATCCAGGACGCGATCTTCGGCATCGACCCCAACACGCCGCGCGAGCTGTTTGAAGCCCGCAACGCGGTGCGCATCGCCCACATCGCGGCGGCCGACAAATACGCGCCAACCATTCTTGCCAAGGCCGACCAGCAACTCAGGGACGCCGAATCCACCTATCGCAGCAAACAGGACAAGCGCTCCATCGAAGCCGCCGCCCGCGAAGCCGCCCAGACCGCCGAGGAAGCCCGCGTCATGGCCGTCAAGCAAAAGACCGAGGAAGAAGCGCAGGCCCACGCGGCCGCCGAAAAGAAAGCCGCGGAAGAGCGCGCGGCCAGGGCCCGTGCCGAAGCCGAAGCGCAAGCCCGGGCCCGCCAGGAAGCCGAAGCCGCCCGCCTGCAGGCGGAGCGCGCCAAGGCCGAGGCCCAGAAGGCGGCCGAAGAAGCGGCGCGTCAGAAGCAGGAAGCTGAACAAGCCAAGGCCGAGGCGCTCGCCCAGCAACAGGCCCTGGCCGCGGAGGCCGACAAAGCCCGCCAGGCCGCCGCCCAGTCCGAACAGTTGCGCCAGCAAGCAGAAAAAGAAAAGCAGGAACTCCGCGCCCGCCTGTTGCAGCAGCTCAACACCGTGCTCGCCACCCGCGACACCGCCCGCGGGCTGATTGCCAACATGTCAGACGTGCTGTTCAAGAGTGGAAGCTACGAACTGATGCCGGGCGCGCGCGAGCGTCTGGCCAAGGTGTCCGGCATTGTGCTCGCCTATCCCAGCCTGCGGCTCTCGGTCGAGGGCCACACCGACAGCATCGGCACCGACGACTACAACCAGCAGCTTTCCGAGCATCGCGCCGAAGCGGTCCGCGACTACCTTGTGCAGCAGGGGATCCCCGCCGACTCGATCCAAGCCAGCGGGTTCGGCAAGACCGCGCCCGTCGCGTCCAACGATACGCCCGAGGGACGCCAGCAGAATCGCCGTGTCGAACTGGTTCTCTCCGGCGACGCGATTGGAGATCTGACCGGCGGCGCCAGCGAGACCGCCTCCAGCAGACCGCAATAAACGCGCGCCCCGCCTGCAATCAGTAACCTCCCTTGCCCGGGCAAGGGAGGTTCGGCACTCCGCAGGCTCGCTACTGGCTGTTGCCGGGCTGGTCCGAGGCCGCCGTCAGGGTCCCGAAAATCCCGTCCGCTTCGTCGTTGGCCCCGGCGCTGAAGTATAGCGTGGTGGCCAGTCCATCACTGGTTGCGTCTCCACCGAAACTCAGCGCCCACAGGCCTCCGATGCTCAGGGTCATTCCCGTGGCATCGTCGAGCATCGCCGCTTCATGTTTCCCGGTGAACAGGTTGAAGCCGTGAATGGTGCCGTCGCCGAAGTTCCCGATCAGCAGGCGATGGGTGAAGGCCCCAAAGTCCCCCGGCGCGGCGGCTACGCCCCAGGGTGCGTTGAACCAGGGACCGTGCTGCAGGCGCAGCAGCAAATGCCCGGCCGAGTCGAATACCGCGGCATGCCCGAGGCCGGCGCCGTGGTCTTCGTCGTGGCTCCCGGGCGCGCGGTGTGCGAAGGTGACCACCAGGTTCCCGCCCACATTCTGGATGTTAAACGGCGACCAATCCGCTCCCAGCCCAGGCAAGCGGAACGCGTCATCATCGCCGGGCGCGACCCGCGTGAAGTTGCCGTCGTACATCTCCACCCGTCCTGACTGAAAATTGGTTGCATAAAAGAAAGGACGCCCCGCAATCGAGGCAATCGCACACCCCTTGTAGATCGCCTTGCCCGCGCGGTTCTTCAGGACGACGGCGCTGCCCGGATTCACGCCCGGGTTCCATCCCGAAATCGTCCCATCCTCGGTGCAGAACAGAAAAATGGCCTTGGCCCCGGGGCCCACCAGGAACGCAGACGTTGCATTGAACACCGTGCCGGTCGGCGCCGAGGTTCCGCTGCCATTCGGAGTGGGCACGACAAAGAACGCTGCCTGGGTCGATCCCGGCGGCACGAAGGGCGCGCCCATCGCGTTGTACAAGGTGGTGAAGCCGGTCCCGTTGTCCGAGACCCACCACGGGCCACCGCTTCCGCGCGAGAGTCCCCAGGGGTTCATGAGTTTTCCATCGACGTTTGGCGCCGACGGCGATACCGTCGCCAGGTCGGTCGTCAGGTCTGTGCGGTGATATTTCTGCGCGCTGGCCAGGCACGAAAAGACCAGCGCAAACAGGGTGGCGGCGAGCGACGGTCGGCGGGCAAATGACATCCACATACAGCTCCTCCACGGAATCTGAAATCCTTCTGATCGGCGCACACAGGCCGGCGCCGTCCTTGGGACGGTGGAGTTACGGTAAGCACTGCGGAGGACCGTTGTGTCACCGATTTGTCCGGTTTCCGCAATATTGTTGTCAGCCGCGAATCAAGCGCGGGCGCGAACCACCGCGCCCGCCGTCGAGGAGCAAAAGATGGGCTACTGCAGGGAATTGGCCGCGGGCACTCCGGCGCTGTCGGTGGGCAGGGCCGGGGGTTTTTCGGCGAAGAAGTTGTGATCGTAGAGATTGCGATACATGCGGCCGGCGATCTCCGCGGCCTTGGGCCCGAAGGTTGGCCGGCCGCCCTGCAGAAACACCACGGTCACGATGCGCCCGGCATCGGTGTTCGCGTACGACGCAAACCAGCCGTACCGCGTGCCCGACTTGGAGCAGGTGCCCGTCTTTCCCAGCACCTCCTCCTCCGAGAAGTTGTAGCGCACGCTGCGCGCGGTCCCGTAGCGGACGGCGCCCGCCATCCCATCCGAGATTTCCGGAATCAGCGGCGCGATATCCAGATGCCGCTTCACCCGCGGCTGAAAGCTTGCCACTTCTTCCGGCGAAGTGGGATGCTGCAGGTAGTACAGCGTCCCGCCATTGGCGATGGCCGAAACCATCGCGCCCAGCTGCAGCGGCGTCATCGAAATGCCCTCGCCAAACGAGCACATCTTGCCCACCCCGCCCAGCTTGGTGGGAATTTCCTTGTCCGGGTAAGTCCCCAGCTGTTCGCCTTCGATGTTGTATCCGGCCAGTTCCCCCAGCCCGTATTCGTGCGCGTAGTAACTCACCTTTTCAAATCCCAGCTTGCGCCCGACGGCTTCGAAGTAGGCGTTGTTGGAGCGCGCCAGCGCGTCGGTCAAATTCATGCGGCTGCGGCGGCCCAGCTTGATGGGCGTGTCCTTATCGATTAACCCCTCGCTCAGGGCCGCCAGCGCGACCGACACTTTGATGGTCGAGCAGGGCTGGGCGCCGCTCGACAACGCCAGCTTCTGATTCACCATCGCCAGGATGCGCCCGCTGGTGGGCTCGATGGCCACCACGGTTCCGTTCATGTTGCCCAGCGCCTCAATCGCCGCCTCGCGCACGACCGGATCTTCCCCGGTGACAATGTCGCCTTCGGTCACGTCCTCGGCAAACGAGCTGGTGGAGAACCGCTCATAGTAGCGGTGCCGGCGGCGATGGACCCCGGTGCGCCGGCTGGTGGCGACCACGCCGCGACTCTTGGCCAACCGGTTCATCCGGCGCCGGGCGCGTTGCGTCTCTGACAATTTTTGTGACTTGGATTTGCCCGTGAGTGACCGTGCGCTGACATTGGCGGCCATGCCAAAGTTGCACATTGCCAACAACAGAAAACCGAAAACTAAGAGCCTGAGGGTGTTACCAGCCGTCTTCAACGTCGAGTCCTTACCTGCCCCGGAGTCTTCTACCACTTTCGATGCACGCCTCGTGCCAGCTCCAGCCACTACTCGAGGCCTGCCTTCATGTCCCCGATAATAAGGAACTTAGGCCCGGACCCACAACTGAAATCGGAGCCATCCTGATACCGCTTCCATGATCGATAACCGTCATGATGAGAATAACTTACCGGGAAATCTGCGGGGTTATTGACCTTCCGTAATGGCTCGCCGGCGATTACTCCTGCGATACCCCTGAAAGACGCAAGCCGCTTCACCGAAGGCGACGCAGATTTTCCTGACGCCAACGACAAACCCCGGACCCATGCGGCTCTCCGGTCCGGGGCTCGGTCGCTACGCCGGTTTGACTTACATGATTTCGCCGCGCTTGCGCAGGAAGGCGGGCACATCGAGATCGTTCTGCTCGAAGTTCGCCACCATCGCGTTGCGCAGCGCGTCAAGCGAAGCCATTTCCGAGACGATCGGCTGCAAGCCTGCTTGCGGCGGTTCCGCAACCACGGTCTCTTCCATCATGATGCGTTCCGGCACCGGATCGGGCTCAAAGCGCGGTTCGGGCGCCGGGGAAGATTCGGGGAAGTCCACCGGGTCGTTGTGGATGCTGGCAAAGGAGGGGCGCAGTTCCGGCTCCGGCCGGCGGCGCATGGCAGGCATCTCGCGGAAGCCCGTGGCGATGACGGTGATCTTCACGTTGTCCTTCATCTTCTCGTCGAGCACCGCGCCGAAGATGATGTTGGCGTCTTCGTGCGCCGCGCCCTGGATGATGGTGCAGGCCTGCTGCACCTCCGCCAGTTTCAGCGAGCTGGAGCCGGTGATGTTGATCAGGATGCCGCGCGCGCCGTCGATCGCGCCCGCCTCCAGCAGCGGCGAGGCGATGGCTTTCTGCGCCGCATCGGTCGAGCGGTGGTTGCCGCTGGCCGTCGCCGTGCCCATCACCGCGTACCCCATGCCCGCCATGATTGCTTTCACGTCGGCGAAGTCGCGGTTGATGATGCCCGGGATGGTGATGATGTCGGAGATGCCCTGCACGCCCTGGCGCAGGATGTCGTCGGCAATCCGGAAGGACTCGAAGAAGCCGGCATTCTCGGCCACCGCCAGCAGCTTTTCGTTGGGGATGACGATGGTGGTGTCGACCGACTCCATCAGCTCGGCGATGCCGCGCTCCGCCTGCGCCATGCGGCGCTTGCCTTCGAAGGCAAAGGGCTTGGTCACGACCGCGACGGTGAGCGCGCCCATCTCGCTGGCCAGCGAGGCGATGATTGGCGCCGCGCCTGTGCCCGTCCCCCCTCCCAGGCCGGTGGTGACGAAGACCATGTCGGCCCCTTCCAGCGCCTCGATGATCTTGTCGGAGTCCTCCAAAGCAGCCTTGCGGCCGACTTCGGGGTTGGCGCCAGCGCCCAGCCCGTTGGTGAGCTTCACGCCCAGCTGGATCTTGACCGGAGCATGCGACATGCGCAGCGCCTGCAGGTCGGTATTGGCCACCACGAACTCGATGCCCTCCATGCCGGCATCGATCATGCGGTTGACCGCGTTGCCCCCGCCCCCGCCCACGCCAATGACCTTGATCTTGGCGTCATTGCGGGGCTCTTCGTTAAAGCTGATGCGAATGCTGGCTTCGTCCTTTTGCATATCCACCACCGTTGATTGAGTTTTCGTTTCCATGATCGAAGTAGCGAGTTGCGAATCGGGCACCCCCCTTTTCGAACCGGGTTCAGGCGCCCTTTTTCGCGAACATGGCCTTCAGGCGCGCGCTCCAGCGGTCGTCCTGAATGCCGCGCGCCACCCGCGCCCGGTGGCCGTAGTACACAAGCCCCAGCACGGTCGAGAACTCGGGCTCGGCCAGCTCCACCGGCATCCGGGCCAGCGCCACCGGCCAGGAGAGCCGTACCGGCTTGCGCAGCACCGAGTCCGCCACGTCGAGCAGGCCGGGCAGGCGCGATCCGCCGCCGCTCAGCACGACTCCCGCGATGCATCGTTCAAACAGCCCGTTCTGCCGCAGCGCTTCGCGCAGCATCTCGCACAGCTCGCGCGCGCGCGGCTCCAGGATCTCCCCCAGCAACCGTTGCGGCAGCAGCCGCGACGGCCGGTCTCCGACCGATGGCACCTCCACCTCATTGCCCTCGGGGATCAGCGTGACAATGGCGTGGCCGTAGAGTTTCTTCAGCTTCTCCGCCTCATTCACGGGCGTGCACAACCCGACGGAAAGATCGCTGGTGAAGTGATCGCCGCCGATGGGCAGCACTCCGGTGAAGGCCACCGCTCCCTGGTGGAAGACGGCAAGTTCGGTGGATCCCGCCCCGATGTCGGCCAGGCACACGCCCAGTTCCCGCTCATCCGATCGCAAGACCGCATCCGCGCAGGCCAGCGGCTCGAACACCGTGTCGTCCACGTGCACGCCCGCGCGGTTCACCGCGGTCACCACGTTTTGCGTGGCGCTGGCTGCCGCGGTCACCATGTGCAACCGCACTTCGAGGCGCGCGGCCATCATCCCCAGCGGGTCATGCACGCCCGCCTGTTCGTCGAGAATGAACTCCTGCGGCAGCAGGTGGAGCACTTCGCGGTCCGCGGGAAGGGTAACGGCCCGCGCCTTGTCGACCGCCAGCTTGATCTCCTCGCGCGCGATCTCCCGGGGCCGGGTCCCGAAGGTCACGCCGCCGTGGGTATTCAGCCCGCGGATGTGTGCGCCCGCGACCCCGACCAGGGCGTGTTCCAGAGGAGCTCCGGCCGTGTCCTCGGCGCCTTCGACGGCCTTCTGGATCGAGGCGACGGCCTTCTCCAGATCGACAATCACGCCCTTTCTCGATCCCCGCGACTCCGCCACGCCGTGGCCGCGGTAGCGCAACCCGCTTTCGCTGATCTCGGCAACCAGCGCGCAAGTCTTGGCGCTCCCGACATCGATGACGTGAATGAAGTTTCCCTGCTGGTTTGCCATGCCTATGGATGGTCCTGTGGGTCGTTTTTTTTCGCGATGCCGGCCTTCGGCTTCCCTTTTCCGGGAGCCGGCGTGGCTTCGTGCTGCTTCAGACTCGCGTTGGTCTTGGTGCCGCGCTGCGGCTTGCCCGCTGGCTTGCTGGCGCTCGTGTGCCTCGCTTGTTGAGAAGAGGGCTTCGCCGCCTTCGCCTTGCGGGTGCGCGCCCGGGTCCGCACCCTCCGGTGTTTGTTCCTGGGCTCGGCCGCCTTCGCGGGAGCCGCCGCTTTGGCGGAAGTCAGGTCCGGCGGGGCTGCGGGCGCCATCGCCTTGCCCGCCGCTGGAGCCGCTGCCTTGGCGGCCGCCGCAGTGACCGCCGGCTGGGCCGGAACCGCTGCCGCCTTTTCCTTCGCCGCGGTCTGGATCGGTTTGGCGGGCGCGGCCGGCTTCTCCGCCGGCTTCCGGCTCACCACCTGCAGCAGCGCGGCCGGCTTCACTCCCGCCGCCATCGCCGCCTTCGCCGCCGCCGGCGTGAGTTGCGCCACATTCATTCCGCCCTGCGCGTCGGGGTTCACGATGATCTGGTGCTCGTAGCGCAAGTCCACCGACTCCAGCTTCTCGAACTGCTGCCGCCAGCCCTGCACATGAGTGACGTAGATCTTGTAGCGGCCCAGAAAATCCGACGGCCCCAGGTGCACCAGCACCGGCCCGGCCGGGTCGTTGGTCAGGACCTTGACATCTTCCGGGTCCGACAGGTCGATTTCGCTCAGGTCCTGCGAATAGTGGGCGCCCTCGGAATCAAACTCGCGCAGCAACCGGTTGTACACCTTCATGCGCGCAGCCCGCGTAGAGAGCGGTTCCCCGGGATTCATTCCCACGACCACCGGGAATGAATACTTCTCCTTGCCTGCCCCGGGCAACTCCATCAGCGTGCCGCCGGCATCGATCAGCCAGATCCTCGCGCCCACGCGCGCAAATGCCACCGGGGTGCGTTCCTGGATCTCCACCTGCAGCCGGTTGGGCACGAACCGCATGACGCTGGCTGATTCCACCCAGGGGATTTTCTCCAGTTGCGCTTTCCGCTCGGCCAGAGGAACAAAGAAGATGTTGCGGCCGATGTCGCCGCCCAGCACTTCCATCACCTGGGCATGGGGAACGTTGTGTGTGCCCGTGACCAGAATGTCGTCGCTTGATTGGATCCGGAAGCGCCAGTTGTGCTCCCCATACTCATAGAGCGTGGTGCCGGCGATCCCGGCCACGCAGGCCACCACCAGCGCGACCGCCGACCACGCCAGCAGGTGCAGGGTTTTCCTGGGAACGGCCCCGCGCCGGGCGGAGACCCGCCTTTGCCCGCGCAGAAAGGGCGATTCTTCTTCCGCATCCAGGTCGACCAGGCGCGCGTCGTCCAGCTCGCGCTCCGGTTCTCCCGGCGGCGGATACAACTCTTCCTGAACAATGGTCGGACTCGATTTCCGCGCCATCCAATCAGGTCAGTTGTCGAAGAAAATCGCTGAGCGGGAATACTATAACTGCTTTTCGCGGATTGAGGCAGACAAAAACTTGGTTCCGTCGCCGCGTCGAGCGCCGGCTGCCGCCCTGAGACCGCAGAATGCCGCCGGCTGCTGGAGGGCGCGCTGCCCCGCCCAAGCCCTCGACCCTAGATGGGATCGTGCGAGACAGAAACCCGCACCTGGGGAATCTCGGGAATGTCGGGCACCTGGACCTCGGGCAGGCCCGACAGGTCGGCCTTCACATCCGGAACCTTCACGACCAACTTTGAAAATGGGCAGTCGCGGTACAAGTCCGCTTTCTGGATCTTGACCATGCCGGCCTTGTCCATCTTCAGCTGCGCCATGTCAATCTGGCGCTGCACCTGGGCTTCGATCATCCGCTCTCGCGCCTGCGCCATGGCCATTTCCTGCTGCGCCATCGCCGTCCGCTGGCAGAGGGCCTTGCCCTGGAACCTCTGCAGGGCGGCTTCGGTCCGGCCAAACGATTCCGCACTCCGGCCCAGCATCACCTCCGCCATCGCCACGTACTGCAGTCCTCGTGCCGCGACCTGGTCCGCGTACTGTTCCGCGCGGCACGCCTCGGAGTGCGCCCAGCCCAGCTGGCCATCCTGGTACATTCCGTTCAAACCCAGGGCCATTACCCCCGCCGCCAGCCATACCCACGCGTTTTCCGATCGCATACCACGCTCCTCAACTCCGTGCTGCAAGCTTAGACGCAGAGAGACAGAGTTTGTTACCAGCGCGGGTACGCAACGCGGGCAAGGGAAGTTCCCCGCGCCGGAGCGAGGTCCAGGGGCCTTGGTTTTCCACAGGGTTCAGAGGGGCGGCCGGTTTCGCTCCAGAACCGAAAGGACTTACATCCGCTCTACCGGGATCCTTTGCTGCAGCTTCTCCAGAATCACAGGCGCCAACTGCGACACGCTCCCCGCGCCCAGAGTGAGGATCATGTCGCCTTCCTGAGCCTCGCCTGAGGCAATCTCGGCCGCTTCGGCAAACGACCGCATATACCGGACCGTCTGCCGGTGCGCCTGCTGAATGCGCGCCGCCAGCGCCTCGCCGTTGATGCCCTCGATGGGAGGCTCGCTCGCGGCGTAGATGTCGAGCACGCCCAGCGAGTCCGCGTCGCGGAAGGCCTCGGTAAATTCCTCCATCAGGCTTTTGGTGCGGGTGTAACGGTGCGGCTGGAAAATCACATGAATCTTGCGGAAGCCGCATTGCCGCGCCGCCGCCAGCGTCGCCTTGATCTCGGTGGGATGGTGTCCGTAGTCGTCGATCACACTGATGCCCGCCACCCGCCCGCGCAGTTGAAACCGGCGGTCCACGCCGCGGAAGTTCTCCAGCGCCCTCCGGATGCTCTCTACCGGCAGGTCCAGCCCGACTCCGACCGCAATGGCAGCCGTGGCATTCAGAATGTTGTGCACGCCCGGCACCCGCAGCGTGAAGTCGTCGAGATGTTTCCCGCGGTAGCTCACCCGGAAGTGGCTCCGCGGACGGTGCTCGCCCGGCTGCGGCTCGAGGGCCCCCGCCTTGATCAGGAAATCCGATCCCCGCCGCACGCCGTACGTCATCACCCGGCGCTGTACTTCGGGCAGCAGCTTGCGCAGGAGCGGGTCATCGTTGCAGGCCACGATCATGCCGTAGAACGGCACCCGGTCCATGAAATCGAGAAACGTCTGCTTCACGTCGCGCATGTTGCGGTAGCAGTCCATGTGCTCGCGGTCGATGTTGGTGACTACCGAAAGAATCGGCGAGAGCTTCAGGAACGAGCGGTCGCTTTCATCGGCCTCGGCCACCAGGTACTGCGACTTGCCCAGGCGCGCATTCGAGCCCAGGGCGTCGACGCGGCCGCCGACCACGACCGTCGGATCCAGTCCCCCCGCGGCCAGCACCGCCGCCACCATCGATGTCGTTGTCGTCTTTCCATGCATGCCCGCGATGGCGATCCCATACTTGAGCCGCATCAACTCCGCCAGCATCTCCGCGCGCTGGATCACGGGAATGTGCTGCTGGCGCGCCGCGGCCACTTCGGGATTGTCCGCCGCGATGGCCGAGCTGGTGACCACCACTTCCGCGCCCCGCACGTTCTCCGCAGCATGACCCTCAAACGTCAGTGCCCCCAGCGACGCCAGCCGCTGCGTGACCGCCGAGCTCTTCAGGTCCGAACCCGAGACCTTGTAACCAAGGTTCAGCAGGACTTCGGCAATACCGCTCATGCCGATCCCGCCGATGCCCACGAAATGCACGCGTTGGATCTTGGCGAACATGGAAAAGGTAGTGTAGCGCGGGGACCCTGCCCTGAGCTTGTCGCAGGGGCCTCGCCCGGGTGACGCGATCCGCGGCGACGGCTATCCGGCGCTTAAATCGCGCACCATCCCCGCAATTTCTTCGACCGCTTTCGGATGTGCCAGCGAGCGGGCCGCGCCGGACATCCGTTCCAATCGGCGCGCATCGCCGATCAATGCAGCGATCGTGTCCACCAGGTATGCGCCCTCCAGCTTTGACTCCTCAATCACAATCGCGGCCCCGGCATGCTCGAGGGCGCGGGCGTTCACGTTCTGGTGGTCATCCGCCGCGCGGGGAAAGGGGACAAAGATCGCTGGTTTTCCGGCCGCTGTGATCTCGCCCACCGTGCTCGCCCCCGACCGGCATACAAGCAGGTCCGCTTGGGCAAACATCCCGGGCATGTCGTCAATGAACTTGAACACCTCGGCGGTGTTCCCCGCCTGCTCATAAGCGGCGCGGACCCGATCGTAATCGCGTTCTCCGGTCTGATGAATGATGCGCAGGTTCGGGACTTTTTCGCGGAGCCCGGCGAGGGACGCGATCATCGCTTCATTGATCGCTTTCGCTCCCTGGCTGCCGCCAAAAACGAGCAATGTGGGTTGCGATCCTGCCGGGCGAGACGCAATCGAGAAAAAAGCCGCGCGCACAGGAACTCCTGTGACCCGGCAATTCGGGAAATACCGGCAGGTCTGCTGGAAGTGCACGGCCGCCGCAGATACCCAGCGGGCTACCACACGGTTGGCAAATCCCGGGACAACGTTGGGCTCGAACGCGATCGTGCGCACGCCCCGCAGGATCGCGGCTGCCATCGCCGGGCCTGAGGCATAGCCGCCCACTCCGATCACCACATCCGGCCGGAACTCCCCCAGCAGGCTCGACGATTTCAGAATCGCCAGCGGCAGATCGAGCGCCGTTCGCAGCCGCGTCGCCAGGCTGACGTTCTTCAGGGCCCCCACCTGCACCAGGCGAAGTTCAAATCCAGCCGCGGGCACCAGGCGGTTTTCCATGCCCCGCGGCGTGCCCATGAACAGGACCTCGGCGGCGTACTCCTTCTTCAGCTGTTGCGCAATGGCCAGCGCGGGAATCACATGCCCGCCGGTGCCGCCGCCCGCAAGAATTACGCGCATACGACCATTCTAGCCGCGAGCTTCGAGCCGCGAGCGGCGCGCCAGCAACGGCCGTTCCTGGATGGGAAACACTGGGCGAAGAGTTGAATCTGCTCATTCTCATGAGCTTGTCATTCGGGCACGCGGGCGCAGCAGGACAGGAGGAATCTCTATTCTTGCGAGAGGTCCGGTGCCCCAGCTCCGCGTCTGTTCTTGGGACGCCAACCCGGGATGGCTGCAGGTGCCGCTTTATTCCGCCTGCTTCGAAATGTTCAGCAGCACGCCCACGCAGCCCAGCATCACGAACAGCGACGAGCCGCCATAGGAGACAAACGGCAGCGGGATGCCCTTGGTCGGCATCAGCCCCAGCACCACGCTGATGTTGATGAAAGCCTGCAGGATGATCATGCTCGTGATGCCCGCGGCGAGGAACCTTCCAAACAGGTTGTTCGTGCGCACGGCCACGCGCGTTCCCCGCCACAGAAAGATCGCGAACAGCACCACCACAAACAGCGCGCCGACTAATCCCAATTCTTCCGCCGTGACCGCGAAGATGAAATCGGTGTGCGGTTCGGGCAGGTAGAACAGCTTCTGTTTGCCCTCCATCAGACCCGTCCCGGTGAGGCCGCCCGTGCTGACCGCGATCAGCGACTGAATGATGTGGAAGCCGGTCCCCCGTGGATCGGCGTACGGATTCATGAACGCCAGCATGCGGTCCCGCCGCCAGCTCACATGAAAGAGCAGAAAGTACAAGGGCAGCAGGGAGGCTGCGATCCCATACGCAAAGTAGCGCAGTTGCATGCCGGCCACAAAAAGAATGGCGGCGGTGATCCCCGCGCACGCGATCGCGGTGCCCAGATCCGGCTGCGCGACGATCAGCAGCAGGAACACCATCGTCGGAACCATCGCCGGCAGCAGCGTGGCCTTCCAGTCTGCGATGGCCTTGGTGCGGCTCTCCAGAAAAAACGCGAGATAGAGGATCAGGGCGGGCTTGGCCAGCTCCGACGGCTCAAACGAGAGTCCCGCCCACCGGATCCAGCGATGGGTGTTGTGCGCGCGGTCGAGCAGGAACACGCCCAGCAGCAGAAGCGTGGTTACGGCCAGCAGCGAGAACACCACGGCCGGATGCCTGTACCGGCGATAGTCGATCTTCATGGCGGCCATCATCGCCACGATCCCCGCGACCGCCCAGAACAGTTGCTTGAGAAGGAAGGTGTAGGGCGACCCGAAACGCTCTTTCGCCATCACCGCCGATGCGCTGAACACCATCACCAGGCCCACAAACACCAGCAGCGCCGTCACCGTGAACAGCCACCGGTCGACACTGACGCGCTTGGCCATGGGAACAGCTATTTCACCATGCGGCCGCGGAGAAACCGAGTGACGCGACGCAGGAAAATGGTCCTGGAGATGACTGACTTGGTTCCACCCGGGGACGTCCGGCCGCCACGCCCTCTCGGCTTGTCATGCCGACGGGCGAGCGCAGCCCGCAAGCGAGGAATCTGCAATCTTGAGGACCTCTATGTGGGCAGCGAGTGCACCGCTTCCTTGAACACCCGCCCCCGGTGGTTATAGCTCTGGAACTGGTCAAAGCTGGCGCAGGCAGGCGCCAGCAGCACGACGTCGCCGGGCTGGGCCACGGCCGCGGCGCGGCGGATGGCATTCTCCAGGGTTTCGGCGTGCACAATCTCCGCCGCGCCCTTGATGTGCGACTCGATCTTTTCCGCGGCCGCCCCGATCGTGTATACGCGCTTGACCCGCTGCCGCAGCAGGTCGTTCAGCACGGTGTAGTCGCTGCCCTTGTCCTTGCCGCCAAGGATCAGGTGAATGTTCTTCGGAAAGGACTCCAGCGCCTTGATGGTGGCGTCCACATTGGTCGCTTTCGAATCGTTGTAGTACTCGACGCCCTTGACGGTGGCGACGTACTCCAGCCGGTGCTCGACCGCCTTGAAGTGCTCGACGGCTTGGCGAATCTGGGCTGGCCCGCACCCCATCAACGCTCCCGCGCAAATCGCAGCCAGCACGTTCTCCACGTTGTGCGCCCCCTTCAGCGGAATCTCGCTCGCCAGCATGATCTCGCGCTGCCCGTGCCCGTCGCCGAAGATGATCTGCCCGCCATTCACCCAGGCCCCGCGCGACACTTCCTTCTTCCGGCTGAACCAGTAGACCTGCCCCCGGCAGCGGGCGGCTAGGGTGCAGCAGGTCGCATCGTCTTCGTTCAGCACCGCGAAGTCTGACGCCTGTTGGTTTTCGAAGATCCGCGCCTTGGCCTCGACGTAGGCTTGAAACGTGCGGTGCCGGTCCAGGTGATCGGGGGTAATGTTGAGGATGACCGCCACCTTTGGCCGGAACTTGTCGATCGTCTCCAGCTGGAAACTGGAAACTTCGAGCACGACCGCGGTTTCGGGCCGGGCCTGACCCACCAGCGAAATCGCCGGCTTGCCGATGTTGCCGCCGACCAGCGTCGGTATCCCGCCACCCGCCAGCACCTCTCCCGCCAGCGTCGTGGTGGTCGTCTTCCCGTTCGAGCCCGTGATGGCCACGATCGGCCCCGGCAGGTGCTGCGCGGCCAGTTCAATTTCCCCGATCACTGGCTCGCCGCAAGCCCGCGCCTGCACCAGCGGCGGCGCGTCGAAGGGCACTCCCGGACTGACCACGATCAAGTCCTGCCCGCGGAAAGTGCGCTCGCCGTGGCCGCCCGTTTCCACTGCAATGCCGTGGTCCAGCAGCAGCGGAATCTCCTCCCGCAGTTGGTCGGGAGATTTGGTGTCGGAAACCGTCACCCGCGCGCCCCGCTCCTTGAGAAACAACGCCGAAGCCACGCCCGATTTGCCCAGTCCTACCACCAGCACGCGTTTGTCTTTGAGTTCCACCAAGCTTAGGTTTTACCACAGAGACACAGAGACAGAGAGACGAGAGCCCCGAGTTGCGTATGCCGAGCGGCCGCCCGGAAACGCAAGGTCTCTCGACCGCGCTCTGCTTTGCCTCACTGCGCTGGAGATGACAAGTTCAGAAAGGTTCCTCTTGGACTTTCTGTCTCGCGGGTGAAAGAGCTTCTCTACCGGAGCTTCAGCGTGGTCAGCGCAAACAGCGCGAACACCAGCGACGCTATCCAGAAGCGCACGATCACCTTCGACTCCGACCAGCCCAGGAGTTCGAAGTGGTGATGGATCGGGGCCATCTTGAAGATGCGCTTCTTGCGGAGCTTGTACGACGCCACCTGCAGGATCACCGACAGCGCCTCGATCACGAACACGCCGCCGATAAAGGGCAGGAGCAGTTCCTGCTTGATCATGACCGCAACCGTCCCGATCGCTCCGCCCAGGGCGAGCGACCCGACATCGCCCATAAACACTTCCGCGGGATGTGCGTTATACCAGAGGAAGCCGATCGCTGATCCGACCATCGCCCCGCAAAAAATCGTCAGTTCGCCGACCTGCGGCATGTGCGGCAGCCCCAGGTACGTGGCGAACGAAGCATGTCCGCTCACGTAGGTCAGCACGGTCAGCGCGCCCGCCGCAATGACCGTGCAGCCAATCGCGAGGCCGTCCAGGCCATCGGTCAGGTTCACCGCATTGCTCGATCCGACAATCACGATGCACACAAAAATCGTGAACGGGATGAACGCCAATACCCACAGGTGCGGGTTGTGTGCCCAGCGCTCGATCACCAGGTCGGGACGAAAGGTCTTGAAGAAGGGAACCACGAGCCGGGTGGAGTACTGGCCCCTGGTCTGCAAATAGACGAGGACCCCGGCGATCGCCAGGCTGGTAAGCAACTGCAGCCCGAGCTTGGCGCGGGCTGTCAAGCCCAGGTTCCGCCGCTTCACCACCTTGATATAGTCATCCGAAAACCCGATGGCTGCGAACGCGCACGTCGCTCCCACCGCCAGCCACACGAACACGTTGCTCAGGTCCGCCCAGAGCAGCGTGGGCACTACGATCGCGATCGCGATCAGCAGCCCCCCCATCGTGGGAGTGCCGGCTTTTTTCTGGTGCGCCTTCGGCCCCTCTTCCCGGATGTACTGGCCGATCTGGAATTCGCGCAGGCGATGGATGACCGCCGGACCCACGATCAGCCCGGTGAACAGCGCGGTGAGGCTGGCGAATGCCGTGCGGAACGTGAGATAGCGGAAAATGCGGAACGGCGGGAAATAATGGAAGAGCTTGACGAACAGCAGCCAGTAAAGCAATCAGCCTCCGAACCGGCTATTAGCTTTTGGCTCTTAGCCGTTAGCCATCGACTCCGAGCCGGCGGCAGCGGTGGTTCCCTTGCCAACCGCGTCCGCGAGGCGCTATCCGCGGAGTTCCCGCCACTTTTCCAGGGCCTTCTCCAGTTTTACCCCGCGCGAGGCCTTCAGCAGCACCACATCGCCCTCTCTGGTCTCGCGCGCCAGCCACTCGCCGGCTTGCTCGGGAGTCGCCACAAACTCGGCCGCCATGCCGCGCGCCCTGGCGGCTTCAACCATGGGCCGCGCCAGTCCGCGCACGCCGAGCAGGGCGTCGATCTTGCGCTCAGCGATGTGCTCCCCCGCCGCGCGATGCATCGGCTCCGCCGCCGGGCCCAGCTCCAGCATCTCCCCCGCGACCACGATCCGGCGTTTGGCTGGCACCGCTGCCAGCGCGTCGACCATCGACTGCAGAGCTTTCGGATTGGAATTGTAGCAATCGTTGATGACGCGAATGTTGCCCATCTCGACGACCTGCCCGCGTTTGTCGGCGGCCTGCAGCGAGGCCAGCGCCGCGGCTGCTTCGCGCAGCTGGATGCCGCGATCGAGGGCCACCGCGATCGCCGCCAGCGCGTTGCTGACGTTGTGCGCGCCGACCAGGGGCAGCGTCACCGTCTCCCGTGACCCATCGACCGCGACCTCGAACACCGATCCCTCGGCCCCGCGCGAACGGACGTTCTCGGCCCGCACATCCGCGGAGGCCTTGGTCCCGTAAAGCAGTACTTTCCCTTTGAAGTCGCGGCCGAATTGCGAGACATACTCGTCGTCGGCATTGAGCACCGCGGTCCCGCCCGCGGGCAGCGACTCAATCAGTTCATACTTGGCGCGCGCGATGCCGGCGATCGAATCGAAGTACTCCAGGTGCACCGGCGCCACGATCGTGACCACGCCAATCTCCGGCTGGGCGATCTTCGCCAGCGCGGCGATCTCTCCGGCGTGCGACATGCCCATCTCGATGACCGCAATCTCCTGCTCGGGCTCGAGTTTCAGCAGCATCAGCGGCAGGCCAAAGTGATTATTCAGGTTGCCTTCCGACTTCAGCGCGCGATAGCGCGACGCCAGCACGTGCGCGATCGCCTCCTTGGTGGTGGTCTTTCCCGCAGACCCGGTCACGCCCACCACCGGCTTGCCCCACAGCCGGCGCACGGCGCTGGCCAGGCTCTGCAGCGCCACCAGCGTGTCGTCGACCGCCAGCAGGCAGGTCTTCACCGCGAACCGCGCCAGTTGGTCTTTGCGCACCACCGCCGACACGGCGCCGTTCTCCAGCGCCTGGTGCACAAAATCGTGCCCGTCGAGCCGTTCCCCCTTCACTGCGAAGAAAAGCTCTCCCGGCTGAATGGTGCGCGAGTCAATCGAGTACCCCTGCGCGACTTCCTTCAGTTCGCATTCCCCGGTGGCGCCCAGGAATTCTTCGATTTTGGACAGGGGCAGCTTCACTGGGTTCGTCCCGCGGCCTGGGCGGTCTGGCACTCATAGCCCGCCTTCCTCAGCACCGTCCGGCAGACTTCGACGTCGTCGAAGGGAATTGTTCCTTCCCGCGAAATCTGCACCTTCTCGTGGCCCTTGCCGGCGACCAGCACGATGTCGCCGGGCCGGGCTTCGGCAATCGCCAGCGCGATCGCCGCCGTCCGGTCGGGTTCCAGGGCATACTTCCCGCCGGAACGCTGCAGCCCGACCACCGCGTCGTTCATGATGGCCAGCGGATCTTCACTGCGGGGATTGTCGGAGGTCAGCACCGTGAAGTCGCTGCCCCGGCCCGCCGCCTCCCCCATCAGCGGACGCTTGGCGCGATCGCGGTCGCCCCCGCACCCGAACACGGTCAGCACTCGTCCTTTCTGCCCCGCCTGCGTGACGAACTCCCGCGCCAGCCCGGTCAGGTTCCGCAGCGCGTCGTCGGTGTGGGCGTAATCCACGACCACGGTAAAGGGCTGGCCGCAAGCCACGCGCTCGAAGCGCCCCGGGACGCGAGTCAGCGCGGCCACCCCCGCGGCAATCTGCCTGGGGGCGCATTCGCGCGCCAGCGCCGCTCCCGCGGCCGCTAGAATGTTGTACACGTTGACCCGCCCGATCAGGGGCGAGAACAGCGGCACGGTCTCGCCCGGAGTCACCAGGTCAAACCGCGTGCCCTGCGACGTGATCTGCACGCCGCTGGCGTGTACGTCTCCCCTCGACCATCCGTAGGTGAGGACGCGCGAGCCGCGGCTCCGGCTGAGGCCCAGCAGCTTCCGGCCGTACTCATCGTCGAGGTTGATGACCGCCGCCCGCGGAGCCTCGGTGCCGCAGCCCTCGAACAGGACCTGCTTGGCGGCGAAGTACTCCTCCATGCTCCGGTGATAGTCGAGGTGATCGCGGGTGAGGTTGGTGAACACCGCGGCGTCGAAAGGAACGGCAAATATCCGCTGTTGCGCCAGCGCGTGGGACGACACTTCCATCACCGCCTCGGTGGCGCCGTTCGCCAGGCCTTCTGCCAGGATCTGGTTCAGTTCGAGCGCTTCCGGCGTGGTATGCGGCGCGGGCAAGACTTTCCCGGCCACGTGATATTCGATGGTCCCGACCAGCGCGACTTTCCGCCCCGCGGTGGCCAGCACCGACTCCAGCAGAAACGCCGTCGTGCTCTTGCCGTTGGTCCCGGTGATTCCCGAGATCGCCAGGCGCTCGGCAGGCCGCTTGTAGAAATTTGCGCTCAGCCGCCCCAGGGCGCGCCGCCCGTGCGCAACCAGGGCCCAGCCCACGCCCTCCCGCGGAGTCTGGCTTGCCGCATCGGTCACAACGGCGGCCGCCCCCGCCGCGATGGCTTGGTCGATGAACTGATTGCCATCGCTAGTTTCCCCGCGGATGGCCAGGAAGACGAACCCCGGCTGCACGCGCCGCGAGTCATAGGCCAGTCCACCGACACTGGGATTGCCAGTGCGGACCAGGACCTCTGCTCCCTCCAGCATCTGCTCGAAGTTCATTGAGGTGATTCTAGTGCATGCGGCCGGGCGGCCCTGCGCCGTCCGCAACCGGGGGTTCATGCCGGCGCGAATTTCAGCCCGGTTCGCTATCGTCCGAATTTCACGATCACCGCCGACCCGCTGGCCACATGGGCGCCGGGGGGCGGCGACTGCTCCCGCGCAATGCCACTGCCCACCGGATTCAGTTCCAGCCCGCTGTCCTGGGCCGCCTCGATCGCGCCGCGCACGCTCTTGCCGAGGAACGACGGCACTTCGATGCCGCCTTGCTCGACTTCCAGCACCACCGTGCCGTGCGACGGAGCGGCCTCGGCGGACCCATTCGCCGGCGATGGCCTCGGCGTGGCTGCGGCAGCCGCCTTGGCTGCTGCAACCGGCTCCCGTTCCCGCAGCGCCGCGGCCACCATCGGACCTTGCAGCGCCGAAGGCTTCGACGGAGAGGAGGGAAGCGAAGGCGCATCCGAGGCTCCCCCATTGGCCAACTCGAGCGCCGCCCCCAGGTGGTCAGGCGAGGTCTCATCCAGATCGGAATCCTTCACCCGATGCTGCGCCAGCCACACCTGCCGGTTCGCGGGCAGCGCCACGTCGTGCGGCACATGCATGTACTCCAGTACCTGCTGGGTGATGCGTTGAAACACTGGCGCGGCCACCTGCCCGCCCTGGTGAAGGCCGACGGCAGAATCCAGGATCACCGCGACGGTCACGGCCGGATTGTTGATGGGGGCGAACCCGGCAAAGGACCCGACATACTTGGTGCGCGAGTACGCTCCCGTGTCAGGATCCACCTTCTGCGCCGTTCCCGTCTTACCGGCAGAACTGTAGCCCTCGAGGACGGCCTTGCGCCCCGTGCCATGCAGCACCACGCCCCTCATCATCTGCCGCATCTCGGCTGCGGTCTCCGGCGAGATGACCCGCCGCTGGCCCTGCGGATGAAACACGACCGTCTGGGGCGCGCTCTCCGGTTGCGTGGTGGCCGCGACGATGCGAGGCGCCACCCACACCCCGTCGTTGGCGAAGGTGGAAACCATCGCCGCCAGTTGCAGGGCCGAGACGCCGATCTCCTGCCCCATGGAGATGGCCCCGATCGACACCTTTGACCATTTCTCCACCGGCTTGCTCATGCCGCGCGTCTCGCCGGGCAGCTCAATGCCCGTCTGCTGGCCGAACCCGTAGGCCCGAATGTACTTGTAGAAGCGGTCTTCCCCCAGCCGCAGCGCAATTTTGATCGCGCCCACATCGCTCGATTCCGCCAGAACGTCGGCCACCGACAGCACTCCGTGCGGCTTGCTGTCGCGGATGCGCATGCCGTTGATCACGATCGATCCCATCTGGCAGTCGAACATCTCGTCCGGCCGCGTGAGCTTTTCTTCCAGCGCCGCGGAAATCGTCACCAGCTTGAAGGTCGACCCGGGCTCGTAGATGTCGCTCACCGCGCGGTTCTTGAGCGCCTCGTTCTTGATTTCTTTTTTGACGTTGGGATTGAAATTGGGCCGGTTCGCCAATGCCAGGATCTCGCCCGTACGCGGGTTCTCGACGATCACCGTGCCGGCGATCGCGCCCGTATCGTGGATCGCCTGCTCCAGTTCCCGCTCGGCGATGTACTGGATTTTCTCGTCAATCGTGAGCACGACGTTGCTGCCGGCTTCAGGCTGCTTCTCGATGCGCGCAAACCACTTTTTGCGCGCGTCCACCGAGATCTGCATCCGCCCCGGCTGCCCCTTGAGCTCCTCGTTGTATTCGCGCTCGATGCCGCTCAGCCCGTCGTCATCGGTGCCTACGTAGCCGAGAACCTGCGCCGCCAGCTCGCGCTTGGGGTAGAAGCGTTTGGCTTCTTTCTGGAAGTGGATGCCCTGCAGGTTGAGCGAACGGATGCGCTCGATCACGTCGGCATTGGCCTTGCGCGCCACCCAGCAGAAGGTCTTGTGCGCGCGGCAATCGGCCAGCACCAGCCGCGAGTCGTCTCCGGTGATGCGGGTGATCAGCGAGATGGCCGTCGGCAGGTCCGGCACTTCGCTGGGCACGGCAAACGCCGAGTCCACCATGATCGACATGGCCAGCTCGTTGCCCTGCCGGTCATAGATGATGCCGCGCTTGGCCGAAACGTTGACCGCGCGCTGCTGTTGCCGCTCGGCACGCTGCTGGAAATCCCCGTAGCGGAAGATCTGCAGGTATACCAGCCGCAGGCAAATCACTGCGCACCAGCACAGGAACAGTCCGCCCAGAAGATACAGGCGGTGATTTCCGGTGCTGGGCCTGGATGCTGGCAACCTGATCCGTCCTCGCTGCGTGGTCTGGGCGCGCAGCCTTCCTAGCGCTTGGCCATCCGCCCTTGGACCCGCACGCCGTTCGGGACCGGCGGAACTCCGGTTCGCCTTGGCCAAGCGCCAGCGCCTGCCTGCCAATTGCCACTTGCAGACAACCATGGCGGCTCACCCGCACCGGAGAAGCCGCCATTTGAAAAATCATTGCCTACGCCACAGATCGTGGGCCCCTTCCACTGCGCCCCGGAGCGCGGGGCCCCATCACCGCCGTCTTCTCCCTTTCTCTGGGACTCTGTGGTGAACCGAATGTTTCCTACTGCGCCGAAATCACCGCAATCGGCTCCGCGCTCGCCATCACCGGAGCGCCGCTGTCGGCTGAAGCATCCATCTGCATCACTTGCCCTGCCTGCGGAGATTGCAGGCCCAGCCGGCGCGCCATCACATCGATGCGCTCGGGGTTGCGCAGGGAAGCGTCTTCCAGGCGCAACTCGCGGTTCATCTCCACCAGGCCGTCACGCTGGATCTTCATCGACTCAATCTGGTAGCCGTACTCAATCGCCTTGAAATGCTGCCAGGCATACGTCATGACCAGCAGAAACAGGCAGCCGAGCGCCAGAGAGAATTGCCGCATTTCGCGGCCGCGGCGCGGGTCCTCCACTTTCACCAGGCGCGAGTTGTCAATCGCCTTGTTGAAGTAGATCTCCGGCGTTCCCATCCAGAAAGAATGGCGCGCGGCAGCGGCCGGCATGGGCGGCGTGGCGAGCGCGGCCATTTATGCGACTCCCGCCAGATCGGCTTCCACCGGAGCAGGTGTGTGCGCGCTGGCGTACCACCGCTCCAGTTCGTTGTCTTCCTCCGCGTGCTTCACGCGGAATTCCACCCGTTCCACCGTGGCAATCAGTTCGTCAATCAGCATTCCCGAGTACATGGCCCTGACTCCTGTCCCACCTTGCATCGCTCTCCGGGACGGCACCGAGAGATGGCGGGATCCTGATGATTTGCCCTTTCTATGAGAGGCGATGCCGTCCCGGAAACCTTGCCCCGGCACGCCTTCCCTGAAACGTGCCGGGTTTTCCTTCACCCACATCCTTCCCCAGCGCAAGAGCGGTCGCGCCGGGGCCCCCGACAGGTTCTTCGGAGGAAAACTTGTCGCGCCGGCGACTGGCCGGTGGGCATCTTGCCCGCCGCTTCTTCAAACCCTTTCCGCCGCCCGCAGTTTCGCGCTGCGCGCCCGCGCATTGCGATCGATCTCCTCGTCTGTCGCAATCACCGGCTTCCTGGTGAGTACCTGGTACCAGCCTTGCCGCGCTCCCTCGCGCAGGGCATCTTTCACCATGCGGTCTTCCAGCGAATGGAAGCTGATGACGACCAGCCGGCCTCCCGGCTTCAGCAACTGCGGGGCGATTCGCAGCAGCTCCCGCAGGTCCTCGAGTTCATGGTTTACGAAGATTCGGAGAGCCTGAAAGGTGCGCGTCGCGGGATGAATTCTGCGTTCTGCCGGATTCATTGGCCGGGCCGCGGCTGAAACGATGGCCGCAAGTTGCGCGGTAGTGCGTATCGGCCGCGACCGGACAATGGCTCTGGCGATTCTCCGCGACCTCCTTTCCTCACCGAATTCGTAAATCAGGTTGGCGAGCGTGACCTCGTCGGCCTGATTTACCACTTGTTCGGCGGTCTGCCCGGTTTGCGGATCCATCCGCATATCTAAGGGCCCGTCCGCCTGAAAACTGAATCCGCGCGCGGCGTCGTCCAGCTGCAGGCTGCTGACGCCAAGATCGGCCAAGATGCCCTCGGCCTTTCCACCGTCGGCTGCCAGTCCTCGGTCGTCCGCCAAACCGGCAAACGACCCATGCCGCAACTCGATCGCCGGCCAATCTGTAGCTTGGTCCCCAGCCGCCCGCCACCCTTCGAAGTCTTCGCTGGCGACCAGCACCTGACCACCGACAACCGTCCGCGCGATTCCCAGCGCCGCCCGGTCCTTATCGACCCCAATCAAACGTCCCTGTGCGCCGAGGCGTCTTGCGATTTCGTAACTGTGCCCGCCCAGGCCCACCGTGGCGTCGATATAGGTTCCACCGCGCCGGATGTTGAGAAAATCGATCGCTTCTTTTAAAAGAACCGGTACATGGCCAGCCTTGCCACCATGCCCCCGCTCGGGGGTGTTTACTCCAGAACCCGCGTCCACTAGATGCCCAGGTCGTCGAGCGTCTTCTCATCTTCCCTGGTGAACGACTCGGTCTCGATCTCCCGCTGCAACGCTTCCAGGTTGCGGACTTCCAGGTAGGTCAGGTTCCCCAGCACCGCAACCTCTCCCTTGATGCCCGCCTTCTCCCGCAGCAACTGCGGAATCAGCAGCCGTCCCTGACCGTCCATTTCCACTTGCTGCCCCCAGTAGTTCACCCGGGACAGAAACTTCTTCTTCGTAGGATTGAAGGTGGAGAGCCCCGCCAGCTTCTGCTCGATCCGCTCCCATTCCTCGAAGGGATATATCTGGGCAAGTTTCCCGTCTAAACTTGTGATGTAAAATTGCGTCCCGTATTTCTCGTCGATCACCCGCTTGAACTCGGCCGGGACCTTTAATCGGCCCTTGTCGTCGACCCGAGTTGGATGATTGCCACGAAACATGTCGTACTCTGCCCTTGCGGGGACTTCCGAACCGCTTGGCCGTGGCCAGCACAGCAACCAGGGAGGAGGTAAAAGCGGTACTCAAAGAGGTCATTTCCGCTTCATTCGGGCTCTGCTTGGGGGTGTCAGCTTTAAATTCCACTGGCGCCTCAACTTGCACGACTTTGGCCCACGAGCTCTACTGTCTTGACCACTTTGTACCACTTTTGACCACATCCTACGCCTAAATGGTTTGTTGTCAATCACAAACTTGGAGGTTCTCGGGGTGTCAGAAGACGCGGTCGGAAAAGCCCCAAATCTTGTGCATACTCCAACTAGTGACTACAAGATGTTGGGTTTACGCCATTGATTCCTTCGCTCTTTCTTTGCCTGCTTTTCCCTTGCATTTTCAAAAATTTCTGAGGAAATCCTCGCCCAGCTAAGGAAGCCCGTCACCCGGGGCGGTGTGAGGCGGCCGCCGGTCGGAGTCCAACGGCCCCCTCTTGGATGGCAGAGTGTCGCGACCGCCTTAGGATTTTCTACCACGACTCCGGCAACGTCACTGTGCGGTGGGAAGGCTTTCCGAAGAAGGTCTCCTTAACGGCTGCAAGCAGCGCGCCTACTCTTCTCCCAGCGCGTGCAGAATTCTCCCCCGCGTCCACGTGCCCAGAATGGCGCCGGCAACCAGACTCGCGATCAGGGTGGAACTGGCATAGATGGGCACCAACGCCGCGGAGAGCCCGCGATAAACCACGACTACCACGATCGCCAGCAGCACCGGCATCCACGCCAGCAAGCCCACCTCCAGGCCCTTCACCAATCCACGCCGCTGATTGGCCGTGATGATCCAGGCGACCACGCAGCAGAACACCAGGCTCCAGACCGCGGTGGCCACCTGCGGAATCGACAGCAGGATCATCTCCCGCACCTGTTCTTCGGAGTAACCCATCAGTTGCATCCACGCCGCGCGGAACAGGTAATGCGAATACCAAGCCGCATTGATCAGCCAATAGGCCGCCGCCGCCGCCAGCACTGCGAGAAAATCAATGCCGGCTTGCGACGTCACGCTCTTTTCCCGGAACACGGGCCACTGAAATGCGGCGGCATCGGGAATGCAGGCCTGGTCGCAATGCATGCGCTCGGGCCACAGCGAGCACGACGCCAGACGCAGGTGCTCGCGACTGAACACGCCGGTCATCGCCGCATGCAAGGCATCCAAGCGCACCAGTGCCGGCCCACGCGTCTGCGGGCAGGTCACCGCGCGCGCCCCGCGATAGTGGTCATAGATCGTCCTTCCATACAGGGCGGGAACCAGGAGAAACAGGCAGGATCCGGCAAGAACAAGGAGAAACCAGAACAGGAACAACATGGCACACCTCCCGGCCCGCTCTCCCAGCCGAGCAGGCCCTCTACGAAAGGTGGTCGCGATCCGTGGTTCTTTCTTTCCTGTCCAACACTAGGCGCAGGCAGGCACAAATTGCCGTGAGGGACATCACCGAGGCGGGTGAGCGCCCGGGCCTTCCGGCCCCCTGCGGCGCCGCGCAGCGGGAGGTTGCGGATACAATCCCTTCCCATGGCCTATCGCGCGGTGTTCGAAGACTGGGTGCCGTTTCCGCTCGAGCGCGTGTTCCTGTTTTTCGCCAATCCCGAAAACCTTGCTTGCCTCATGCCGCCGTCTACCGGCACACGCATCGAGAACCTTCGACTTGTGCTTCCTCCATTGCTCGCGGATGCTCCATCCGATCCATCGCAGGTGGCGGGTGTTGGAACCGAGATCGATACTTCGTTCTGCATGATTCCTTACCTGCCGTTTCGTATGCGATGGCTCGCCCGCATCACCGAATTCCAATGGAACCGTCACTTCGCCGACATCCAGGTCCAGGGCCCCTTTCGCAGCTGGTACCACCGCCACGAGATGTTCGCCGAAACGCGCAATGGCGTCGCGGGGACCATCGTCCGCGACCGGATTGAATGCGAGCTGGGGTGGGGGATACTGGGAGAGGTCCCGGCCAGGCTCGTCCTGCCGGCGCAAATCCGGAGCATCTTCCAATACCGGCAGCGGGCACTGCCCCATTGGCTGGGGTCCTGAGCCCGGGCCGGCAGTCGCGCCGCACCGCGCACCCTTCGCCACCACTCCACTTGTCAGATCGTCGCGTTGAGATCGGGCCGCGCTATTTGTTGGGCTCGACGTAAACTGCCGTCCCGTAGGCCAGCACTTCCGTCACACCCTGCATGATCTCGGTCGCGTCATAGCGCGCGCCCACCACCGCGTTGCCGCCCAATTCCGCGGCATGCTGCAGCATCAGGTCGAAAGCTTCCGCGCGCGTCTTCTCGCAGAGGTTGGTCAGCAGCGTGATGTTGCCGCCCACCAGCGTCTGCAAACTGGCGCCGATGGTCCCGAAGATCGAGCGCGAGCGCACCACGATGCCGCGCACCACCCCCAGCGTGCGCGTGACGTGGTAGCCATCGATTTCGAACTGCGTGGTCACCATGTTGTGCGAAACCATGCGTCCGGTCGGGGGATGGTAAGTCGACATGCGGTTCTCCTCGGCGAAGCGGAGTGCCAACGTCCTCACTATAGCGCGAGAGCAAGCTGTGGCCGGACACTCCCGCCCGGGCACGCGACCGGGAGCCGTTCGGCCCGCGGGCCAGACCCGGCGCCCCGCCCGCCCCCGAACTCTCGCCCTATCTATTAACTGTGAGATAAAGTTATGCGCCAGGATGCGTTATAGCGCCGCGTTTGGCGGCCGGACGGCCTCAACCATGGGCAGGGCCTCAAAACGCGCCCTGAGGGTCCACAAACGCATGAAATAGGCATTCTAGAGATGGTTGCAGAGGCCATTTCCGTCCTGAAATGGCCCTCCAGCGTGTTTTCAATAACTTAGCTGAGAGTGAATAGATCGCTTGGTAGCGCCGCCCTCGCCGCGGCCCACGGCCCCCGCGGCGTCCGTGGGCCGCCCCCTCGCGACCGCGCGCAGGGCGCCGGCGCGGTCCGGTTTATCATTTGCGCTCGTCCCCGGCGATCACGCCGTCTTTGATGAAGATGGTGCGATGCGCGTATTCGGCGATGTCGTGCTCGTGCGTGACCAGCACAATGGTGTTGCCTTCGGCCTGCAGACGGTCGAACAGGGCCATGATTTCATTGCCCGTCTGCGAGTCGAGGTTTCCGGTGGGCTCATCGGCCAGGATGATGGAGGGCTTGTTGACCAGTGCCCGGGCAATGGCGACCCTCTGGCGCTGTCCGCCGGAAAGCTCGTTGGGCTTGTGTGACATGCGCTGTTCCATGCCGACCGCCTTCAGCGCAGCTTGGGCGCGTTCGATGCGTTCCTCCGCCGGAATGCCCGCGTAGATCAGAGGCAGCTCCACGTTGTGCAGCGCCGTGGCCCGGGCCAGCAGGTTGAAGGTCTGGAACACGAAGCCGATTTCCTTGTTGCGGATGCGCGCCAGCTCGTCATCGTCCAGCTCGCTCACCAGTTGGCTGTTCAGCCAGTAGTTGCCCTTGCTGGGCGTGTCGAGGCAGCCGATCAGATTCATCAGCGTCGATTTCCCCGAGCCGGACGGTCCCATGATGGCAACGTACTCATTCTTCTGGATGCGCAGGTTCACCCCGCGCAGGGCGTGCACCTGTTGCTCCGAACCCATGTCGTAGGTCTTCCACAGGTCCTCGGTGGCGATCATGCACTGCTCCGGCGGAGCCAATGCGGCGGGCTGCGAGAAATTCACGACTTCCGCGGTTGCCATCTTTCTCTCCTGGTCCTTTGCGGACACGCTACGATCTCCATCCGGACGGCTCCCCGTTGGACGAGCCACCCCAAACCTGGTTAGTGACCACAGCCTCGCGCTCCCATCTTAGGTGCTTTCTTCGGTCTTGGGAGCCGAATTGTCGATCTTCACCGTGGTTCCCGGCTTCATGGTGCGCAGCACCTTGTAGCTGCCGGTCACGATCTCGTCGCCTTCTTTCAGGCCGCTGATGACTTCAATGTCGGAGGTGCCGGTGATGCCGGTCTCCACCGGGACGAATTCCGCTTTCCGGTTGCGAATGACGAATACGCCCTGGATCTCGTCGTCCGGCTGCTTGGACGCGCTGTTCGCCGGCCCGGCTGCCTGCACGGCGCTGTTCTCGCCGCCGGCGCGCAGGTCCCCTTCGCGCCGGTAGGTGACCGCCTGGCTGGGGATGGTCACGACCTGGTGGCGCGTGGCCGTCGTGATTTTCGCCGTGGCCGAAAGTCCCGGCCGCAGGTCCTGCGGCGGGTCCTGCAGCGTGACCACGACTTTGAAATCCTTGGCTTCCTGGCTGGCGGTCGCCTGCTGGGAGGTGGCTACCCCGGTGGACCGCACGATGGCGTTGTTGCCGATCTCGGTAACGACTGCATGAAACGTCTTTTTAGGGATGGCATCGATGCTCACCTCCGCGGCCTGTCCCAGTTCCACGTTCACGATGTCGGTCTCGTCCACCTTCACTTCCGCCGTGATCACCGACATGTCTGCCAGCGTCATCAGCGTGCTGCCGGGCGCATTCTGAATTCCGATCACCACCGTCTCGCCTTCGCGCACGGGAAGGTTGGTGATCACGCCGGCATAAGGCGCGGCGTACACGGTTTTGTCGAGCACATCGGAGGCGCGCGTCAGGCTGGCGCTGGTCTGCGCGATGCGCCGGTCGGCGGAATCTTTCTGGGCGTTGGCCTGCGTCACCCGGGCCTGCGCCTGGGCCAGTCCCGCGCTGGAGGTTTGCCAGGCCATTTTGCGGTTGTCGTAGTCGGCTTTCGAGATCACTCCTGCCTGGTAGAGCCCCTCGGCGCGCTCCCAATCCAGCCGGGAGCGTTCGTAGTCGGCCTTGGCGCGCTCCAGGTCGGCCTTGGCGGTGTTCAGGTTGGCCGCGGCCGCCAGCGCATCGGCGCGCGAAGCTTCCAGCGACGCCTTGCTGGCCGCCACGTCCGCCGCCGATTGCACGTTCTCCAGCTGCGCCAGCAATTGCCCCTTCTTCACCCGGTCTCCCTCTTTCACGTAGAGGTGCGTGATCTTTCCAAACGCGTTGGCCCCGATGTTGACGTAGGTCTTGGGCTTGATCTCCCCCGACGCGCTGACGATCGAAGCCAGGTCCTGGCGCCGGGCCCTGCCGGTCTGAACGGTGACCACGCCCTTGTTGCTTTCGTGAACGATGAAGCTGACCACGATCACCAGGGCCAGTGCCGCGCCCGCCCCGATCAGGACTTTCTTCCACGTCTTCATGCGTATCCGCCCGCTCCCCGGCGGCGCCGACTCCTCTCCCTCGGCCCTGCAGGCGCGCGCGTGCCGCACGTCTTCAGATACGGCGGTGCCCCGCGGAAAGTTCCCGCCCGGCCACTTCCGCTGGCGTGGCCCACGAAGCTGTCAGCACAGGGTGAATCGGTCAAACCCCTCATTATAGACGCGCAGCCCGGCCCGCCCGGTTTAGGGCGGGGTCAAAAAGCTGCGACACGCAGGCAACCCGGATGCCCTCGGGAGGATTCCCAATACCTTACGGGCGAGACACTTAGCCTTGCTTTGAGGGCCCAAAGTACGTAGAATCTGGCTACCGGCGTGCAGTTTAGGAGTGCCCCCGTCATGCTCCAGGTAGGTAAACGCAACCGCGTTTCGGCCTTTTTTCTGTTTTCCCTCTTGCTCCCGGCTTTCCTGTATACGCCCGCGTTTGCGCAGCAGGACAAGTCCGACGCCGATGCTGTCCCGGCCGCCGAGGCTCCCAGGGATTCCGCCGACACTGCGAAAAAGCAAAAGGAAGAAGTCGATCCCCTGAAGCGGCCGCTCAGCGAAAAGGAACGCAAGGCCAACGAGAAGCGCTTCAAGCAGGAGGTTTCCGGCTCATATAAGAAGTGGCTGGACGAGGACGTGCGCTGGATCATCACCGACGAAGAGCGCTCGGCCTTCAAGCAACTCTCCAACGACGAAGAGCGCGATCAGTTCATCGAGGCCTTCTGGCAGCGCCGCGACCCCACGCCCGACACCATCGAGAACGAATTCAAGGAAGAGCACTACCGGCGCATTGCCTATGCCAACGAGCATTTTGCCGCCGGCATCCCGGGCTGGAAGACCGACCGCGGCCGCATGTACATCATGTACGGGCCGCCCGACGAGATCGAATCCCATCCTTCGGGCGGAACCTACGAGCGCCCCATGGAAGAGGGCGGCGGCGAAACCTCCACCTTCCCCTTTGAAGACTGGCGCTACCGCTATCTGGAAGGGATCGGGCAGGAAGTCATCATCGAGTTCGTCGATACCTGCATGTGCGGCGACTACCACATGACCATCGATCGTTCCGAGAAAGACGCTCTGCTCTACACGCCCAACGCCGGCCTCACCCTTTACGAGCAGATGGGCATGGCGAGCAAAACCGCTCGCTTCCAGGGGGGCGGCCTCGAACGCCTGGGCGCCGGGCCCTTCACTCAGGACCTGCAGACCAAGCAGTTTGACCGCCTCGAGCAGTTTGCCAAGCTGAACAAGCCGCCGGCGGTGAAATTCAAGGACCTGGAAGAGATCGTCAAGACCAAGATCCGCTACAACCTGATGCCCTTCGACGTCCGCGCCGACTTCGTGAAAGTCACCAGCGATACCGTGCTGACGCCGATCACCATCCAGGTGAAGAACCGCGACATCACCTTTGCCAACAAAGACGGCGTGCAGCGCGGCACCGTCAATATCTTCGGGCGCGTGACCACGCTCAGCGGGCGCATCGCGCAAACCTTCGAAGACACGGTGCAGGTGGATGTTCCCGCCGAACTGCTGCCCAAGACCGTGGACAATTCGCAGGTCTACTGGAAGGCCCTGCCCTTGAAGCCCGGCCACTACCGGCTCGACATCGTGGTCAAGGACGTCAATGGCGATCGCGTCGGGAACTGGAGCAAGAGCCTGCAAGTGCCCGACTTCGGCGATGACCGCCTCTCCAATTCTTCCCTCATCGTGGCCGACCAGATGTATCCGGTCGCGACCAAGGAAATCGGCACCGGCAATTTCGTCATCGGCACCATGAAGATCCGGCCCCGCGTCCCCTCGGCCGACGGCAAACCGGTCGCCTTCAAGCGCAACCAGAAACTCAATTTCTGGATGCAGGTCTATAACCTGAGCGTGGACGAGAAGACCCACAAGCCCTCGGCTACCATCGAATACGACGTCATCAATACCGCCACCAACCAGGCGGTCGTGCACACGACCGAGTCCACCGAACAGATGGGAAACGTTGGCGAGCAAGTCACGCTGCAGAAGACCCTTTCGGCGGCCAATCTGCAGCCCGGCCTGTACCGGATCGAAATCAAGGTCAACGACAACGTTTCCAAACAAACGGTCGATCCCTCGGCGACTTTTGCCGTAGAATAGCGGCCGCGTTCCGCTCCTGAGGTACTGTGATGCTCCGTAAGCTCGGATTCCTTGCGCTGGGGTTCAGCATGATGGCGCTGCCTGCGCTCGCCTCGGACCCTCCAGGTTCGATCTCCGGGTACGTGCGCAGCTCGGCGGGCGTGCCGCAGATGGGCGCGGTGGTGGAGCTGCTGGGTTCCTCCGCCCATAACCTGCGCGTCTTCACCGACGACCACGGCTTCTACTCGGTCCGCGATCTTCTGCCCGGCAGCTACTCCCTGAAAGTTACGGCGCCGGCGTTCCTGCCGGCCCTGCGCGACCGCATCAGCCTGCGCTCGGGCGCCAGCATGGTCGTCAACGTCACCCTCAATACCCTGTTTGAAGCCATCCAGCTGGGACCCCTGCGCGGTCCAGCCGACGATGACGACTGGAAATGGACGCTGCGCTCGGCCGCCAACCGCCCGGTGCTGCGCGTGCTTGCGGACGGCTCGCCAGTCACCGCCGTGAAGCACAACGTCGAGTTGGGAGGCGACCACGACCTGAAGGCCAGCCTGTCGTTCCTGGCCGGGTCTCCTTCCGAAGGATATGGCGCCATCTCCGACATGAGCACCGGTTTCCTGGTGGAGCATCGGGTGCTCGATGATGACGCCATGAGCCTCCGGGGCAATGTGGGGTACGGGCAGGGCGCGGGTTCGGCCCTCCTGCGCGCCTCTTACACCCACCACACTGCCAGCGGCTCCGCCCCCGAAATTGCCCTCACGGTCCGGCGCCTGGCGCCACCGGTCGGCAATCTCCGCCAGCAGGGGCTGCAGTCCTTCAGCCTCACCACCGCCGACGATCTCAGCTTCGGAAACGTTCTCGAACTGAAGTTCGGCAGCGAACTGCAGACCGTGCAGTTCATGGGACGCTTCTCCTCGTTCCAGCCCTTTGGCACGGCCGACCTTCATCTCTCGCCCAATACCGTCGTCGAGTACCGCTACGCCAGTTCGCGTCCGTCGAACTCCCTGACCAAAGACAGTGAGGTCGAGAGCGCGGACCTGGGGCTTTCGGGGCCGCGCGTGAGCATGGCCAGCTTCGCCCCGGCGCTGGAGCGCGCGCATCACCAGGAAGTTTCCTTGTCGCGGCGGATCGGCAAGACCAACCTGCAGGCTGCGTTTTATTCCGACCGGGTCTTGAATACCGTGCTGACCGGGGTGGGCATGGTGACGGCCGACAGCGGGGAACTGCTCCCCGACATGGATTCGGGCACGTTCTCCTACCAGGGAACTGACCTGCATACCAGCGGGCTGCGCCTGGTGCTGCAGCGCAAGCTGGCTTCGGACCTGACCGCCACGCTGGACTATGCGACCGGAGGAGTGCTGGCCCTCGACGAGCCCAGCGTGGAACTGCGCGAAGCCCGCCAGGCGCTCTCGACCCAGCGGCGGCACGCCGTCTCGGCCAAGTTCAGCGGCCAGCTCCCCGGCTGCCGCACCCGGTGGACGACTTCCTACGGTTGGGTCAGCGGAAAGTCGCTCACCCCGGTCGACATGTTCAACGCCTCGGCGGGGCAGTCGGATCCTTATTTGAATGTCCTGCTGCGCCAGCCTCTGCCGGGCTTCAGTTTCCTGCCCGTACATATGGAAGCGATGCTCGACCTGCGCAACCTCATGGCGCAGGGGTATGTGCCGGTAATGGGACCGGATGGTCGAACCGTGTATCTGGTGCCCTCGGCGCGCGCCATCCGCGGCGGCGTGGCGTTCACGTTCTAAGAAGTTCCCCTCTCGCTGGCCGGCGCCTGGCCGAACCCGGGCCGGTTCCCGCTCCCCTGCCTGAAATTGGGAAGGCGCGGTAGGATGCAGGGAGCCCGGTCAGGCGACGATCCGCCGCCACCAGGGTCTAGGAGTTGACGCTGCAGGTTTTTTCGCTCGGAGAGCGGACGTCCCCGGACTCGACGCAGGTTGGGCAGCTCCCGATTCCGTTCGCTTGCAGAACCGGGCTGCCAAAAGATGACCCGGGGTCGACGCGGGCAGCAGCAGCACCGCCTCCCCCTTGACCCCAAGGGCGGCATCGATCGGCTCGGAGTGGTTGATCTCGGCCGCGCCACGACGCAGGCGGCTCACCACGAACTCCGCCGTGTCATCGTCGAACACCACCCAGCGCACCATGTCAGCAGACCCTTGGCGGGCCCCGATCGCTCAAAGCCACCCGCCGTTGGATTGTACCTGCAAACCCCGGCATTTCCCACCAGCAAACTTCGGTTGACTCCTCGCCCTAAATAGACTACATTCCCGCCCCATCTCCCTTGGGAGCCAAGTTGAAACCGGCCAAGCCATTGAGCAGGAGACGGTTGATTCCTGATGCAACCAATCGAAATATCTTGTGGCCTACAGTTCACGGCTGGAAGCTTGGGTGCGGTACCGCCCTCAACCATTCCAGATTGACCGGGCGCAAGCTTCGCAGTCGCATATGCGAGGACGCCGCTAAGCGATTGACGCGCTGAGACGAACGGGGATGGAAGGCGAGGGGAACAGGGAATCATTGCTGACCTTGGACTTACGGCTTTTCATAACTACTGGATTGAAAATACCAGGGACTGGATTTTTGCAGCTGCTTCAAAGGCGTGGATGAACGCGTTGCAGGTACGGCGGGTTCGTCGAACTGCCAGATTGGAACTGTCCTCAGGGAGGAGAATTCGATGAGACGCTTGCTAGGCAGCATCATCGCAGTGGCAATGCTTTGGGTAGCAGGGCAAGGCCAGACGTTTCGAGGAGCGATTAACGGAACCGTCGCCGACCCCAGTGGAGCCATGGTCGCGGGCGCCAGTGTGAAGGCCACCAACGTCGGGACCGGAACCACGCTCAGTACCACGACCACCAGTGACGGCCAGTTCGCCTTCCAGGACATCCCTCTGGGAACCTATCGCATCGTCGTCTCAGCCAGCGGATTTTCCACCATGACCACCGAAAATGTGGTGGTCAACGCCGGCACACCCTACACGCTTTCGGTGAAGCTTAAAGTGGGCGAGACCACGACGGCCGTCGAGGTGTCGGCGGCGGCCCTTTCGCTCGATACCACCACCGCCACCCAGGAAAACTTGATCCCCACGCAGGCCGTGCAGGACGTGCCCATGAACGGGCGCGACTTTACGCAGTTCATCGCCGTACAGCCGGGGTACTCGGGGTATTCGGTTGGCGGATTCGGATCGCTGAACGGGACCCGCGCCAACCAGATGAACTGGCAGATCGATGGCGTCGATAATAACGACTTCTGGCACAACATCCCGGCCGTGAACCAGGGCGGCGTCTCGGGCATCGCCGGCGTCGTGATGCCGCTGGATGCGGTGGATGAATTCGCGTCTCAGACCGTCTCGGCTGCCGAGGGTGGACGCAATGCGGGCGGCATCGTCAACGTCGTTTTGAAATCAGGGACCAATCAGCTCCACGGATCTCTGTATTACTACAATCGCAATACCGCGCTGGGAGCGGCGACGCCCTTCTTCAACCCGAGCGTGCTGAAGGCCGAGGGCCTGCCCAGCGGCAAACCGCCGTTGCGCAACGAGAATTACGGCTTCTCCCTGGGTGGCCCAGTCATCAAGGACAAGACATTCTGGTTCCTCACCTTCGAGAAGCAAAAGTACACCATTGGCCTTTCCGGCTTGAACACCGAACCGTCACAGGCATACTTCAACGCGGCGGCTGCGGTGCTCGCCAATCAGGGAGGGATCTACGGGAGCTATGCGCCAGTCACCCCAAGCTCGATCTCGCAGCAGATGGAGGCCAACTTCTGGCCAAGCTATATTGCGAACCTGCCGGCGAAATCGGGGAATTATTTCGCTACGAACCCTTCCACGGGATTCAGCTACAACGGGGTCGTCAAGCTCGATCACAATTTCAACGAGAACCATCATCTTTCAGCGCGCTGGTTCGGCGGGCAGGGAAGCCAGACCGCGCCGCTTGGGGGCAGCGCCGCGCTGGCAACCGCCAGTTCCAATCTCTCGTACTACTTCGAGAAGGCTCCGATTCACGTCTACAACTATGCGATCACGCTCAATTCGGTGCTATCGCCCAGGATCAGTAATCAGGTCCTGTTCGGCGTGAACTATTTCAACCAGACATTCAACGACGCCAAGAACGATTTCGACACTCACTCCTATGGCCTCTATCTCAGTCCGGATGCGCTCATCAAGGGGAAGCCGATCCTGGGCGCGCCCAATATCATCATTTCCGGTTTCGAGCAGGTGGGCATTACCCCGCCGGAAGGCCGCAACGACATTACGGGCATGCTCAGTGACATCGTCTCTTATACCGTGGGCAAGCACCAGATCCGATTTGGCGGGGAGTTCCGTCAGGGGCGTGTGGATGAATTCTATTTCCGCCACTCCCTGGGAAAGTTCACCTTCGATGGAACACAGGGCCCGTGGGCGTCGGGCAGCCCGACTTGTAATGCGGCGTGCCAGGCATTGGATCCCAACACTGTCGCCCTCGCGGACTTCCTGGCCGGCAACGTGTCGAGTTCCAGCATTTCCGTCGGCAACGCCGAGCGCGAGGTGTTGGTCAACGGGTTCAACTTCTTCGGACAGGACGCATGGCAGGTCACGTCGAAACTAACATTGAACCTGGGATTGCGATGGGATTACTTCGGGCCCCTGCACAACGGCAAGAAGGATCTGGCCGTGTTTATCCCCGGCAAAGGACTCGTAATTCAGGGGAACGGCATCGATTCCATCTTCCCTCCCGACCGCAAGGCCATCGGTCCCAGAATCGGATTCGCTTATCAGCCGGGGGTTGCCAAGGACTTGGTGGTTCGCGGTTCCTTTGGGATCCACTATGACCAGATCAACATGAACCCCTTCCTGGATTTCCGTCCGCCGAACAACGCCGACGGACTTGAGGATAATCCGGCCGGCCCGAAGCCAGTTTCGGCCTACACGGCCAATACGGCAGGCGCCACTTCCTACACGTGGCAGCCAAATACCTACATTTTCCCCGGCGTGCAAACGTGTCCTACTCTTAACTGCACAAACCAGACCTTAGCGACCTTCGACGTCTACTCGGTCAATCAGCATTTCCGCACCCCTTATTTTCTGGAATACAGCCTGAACATCCAGAAGGGCCTGGGCAACATGGCCGTGTGGCAGGTCGGATATGTCGGTACTCAGGGTCGCCGGCTCTCCATCATGCAGAACATCAACGCCGACAACCACCTCGGGCCCTGCACTGCTACTCCAGGGACCTGTCAGTACGCAAATATTGGCGCCGTCAACCAGCTCAGCAGCATCGGTACCTCCAATTACAACTCGCTGCAAACCACGCTGCGCCTGCGTGCCTGGCATGGGGTGAACTCGCAATTCGCGTACACCTGGGCCCACACGCTGGACCAGATCAGCGAGTACCGCGGTGCACTTGCCGACAGCGCTACGAACCTCAACATCGACTATGGAAACGGAGACTTTGACACCCGTCACAACTTCTCCGGCGTGGTCACGTGGGATATCCCCGGTTCGTCCCGTGGTCCGAAGTGGGTCACTCACGGCTGGTCTTTGAACAGCTTGATGACCTTCCACAGCGGGCAACCCACCGATGAAGTCCTGCTCGGCCTCAGTCGCATCGGCAATCCCTTTGCCGGCGTGTCTCACTCGTTCCAGAACAACGTCAACGGCTTCACTGGGGTTCAGTGGTGGAATCCGGACTCGTTCTGCAGCCCTGGAGTGGGTTCCTGTCCCACCGGACCCTACGCAGGTGGCAACCTCAGGCGCAACCAGTATGCAGGCCCGGCGTTCCATCAGCTGGATCTTTCCGTGGTCAAGAACATTTCGATTACGGAGAGAATCAAGGCGCAGTTCCGGGTGGAGATGTTCAACCTGCTTAACAGCAAAAACTTCGCCTCCGGAGTTGGTTCCGTTGGCACGAGCTGCGCTCCTATTACAACACCTGGGGATCCAAAACTCGGACATTGCACAACCGCCTCAGGTTTCGGCCAGGTCACCGACACCATCGGCGACTTCAATGGCGCCCCCGGATTGGGACCCGGAGAGGCGTTCAATACGCAACTGGCGTTGAAGATTACGTTCTAGCTAGGACAGCGCGACAACCCCTCAGAGCTCCTCCCGCCGGGAGGAGCTTTCTTTTTGCTGCTAACCCACCCACCTTCCCCCCGTCCGTCGTAACCCTTCCGTCACTTTGGGGGCGTTTTCCGCCGATGCTACCCTTGCCCGGGTAACGTCCGCGAAATCGTCGTTTTCTGAGAGAAATCATGATGCTGCGCCGCGTATTCGCCGTACTCCTGGTATGCCTGGCCTGCGCTTCGTTCGCCAATGCCGGGGAGAAGGCCCCCAAGGCGAAGTCCTCGAAAACCAAGCCCGTCTCCGGTTCCATGCCGGTGACCGCCGCTTCCGACAAGGCCCGCGAGCTCTACCAGAAGGGCATGGAGGACTACGAGAACCTTTACCTGGAGCGCTGCAATGAAGACTGGCGCGCCGCCGTAAAAGGGGACCCGACAGTCGCGGTCGCCTGGGCGTGGATCGCGTTCAACAGCCGCAATCCCGCAGAAGTCAGCGCCGCCCGCGAGAAGGCGAAGGCCCTGCTGCCCCGGGTCACGCCGGGCGAGCAGCTCATGATCCAGTGGATTTCCAATGTCCAGGAAGGGAACTACATCGCGGGCATCGCGGCGATGAACGACCTGCTGGCCATGTTCCCCAAAGACAAGCACCTGCTCTACCTGGCCGGCAACTGGCTGATGGGCGAGAACGGGAACGACCAGGCCCTGAAGATCCTGGAGCGCGCCCTGGCGCTCGACAAAAACTATCCCGCGGCCCTGAACGACGCCGCCTACGTGTACGCGCGCAATCGCGAGTTCGCCAAAGCGTTTTCGATGATGGACCGCTACCTCGTCGTCCTGCCGAACGAGCCCAATCCGCATGACTCCTACGGCGAGCTGTTGCGCATGGCCGGACACTTCGACGAGGCCCTCTCGCACTATCGCATGGCACTGAAGGTCGACCCGAAGTTCGCTTCGTCGCAGGTGGGGATCGCTGACACCTACGCGCTGATGGGCAACCAGGCGCAGGCGCGCGCCGAATACGACAAGGCCATCGCGCAGGCACACAACGATGCCGACCGCATCGACTACATGATGCAGAAGGCTACCACCTGGGTCCGCGAGGCGAACCCAGCCGAGGCCGACAAGGCCTTTGCCGAGGCGGCGCAGAAAGCGCATGAACTCGGACTCGATCTGCAGGAAGCCTGGGCGCACCAGCGCATGGCGGAATACCAGGCCGACGACGCCGCCGCCCTGCATCACCTGGAAGAGGCCCAAGCCGCCCTCACCCATCGCCAGGACATTTCCACCCTGGACCGGGAGGAGGAACTCTCCCGCATCCTTCGCCACCGCGCGATTCGCGCCGCCCACGCCGGCAACCCGGAGCTTGCGCAGAAATCCCTGAAGGCGCTCGAGACCATGGCGTCCACCAGCCGCAACCTGGTGATCCAGAGTTCGTACCACGGGGCCGCCGGAGCGCTGCTTGCCGGCCAGGAGAAATGGCAGGACGCCATCGCGCAGCTGGAGGAAGACCGCGACGACCCGTTCTCGATGCAGCTGCTCTCCCGCGCCTACTATGAGTCGGGGGCCAGCGAGAAAATGCACGAGGTGGAAGAAAGGCTGCGGGGCACCAATGTTCCCACCATCGAGCAGGCCGTGGTCGTACCTGCCGCCCGGTTGCTGCTGCCTTCCACGACCTAGGCCCGGCTGGATCCAGTCCCTGGTTTTTCGCGAAGGCTCGCGGGGGGCCGGCGCTCTGCTGTGCCCTCCGCGTCCCCTCTGCTTCCCCTATCCTGAATTGCCCGGGGCCGGGCCCACCTTTGGGCAGACCCGGCCCGCCGGGTCTGGCGGTGCGAAACTTTTGACGCCGAGCGGCCGGGGCGCGTGATAGCCTCTGTCTCCCATGTCCCACAGCAAGCCCGACAAGCGCGCCCGTTCCCGCATCCGTGTCGATGTCCCCGTCTTCATCAAGACCAAGCAGGAGTCCACGCAAATCTCAGCCGTGACCCGCGACCTCAGCGCGACCGGGGTCTTTCTCTATACGGAGAAGCGCATCGAACAAGGCAGCAAGCTCGAGGTGGTCCTGATTCTGCCCGCGGAACTGGGCCTGGGGGAAAAACAGTGGGCCTGCTGCCAGGCCTCGGTGGTGCGGGTCGAGGATGCCGCAAGCGGCAAGTTTGGGGTCGCGGCCACGATCGACCGCCTGGACCTGCTCCCGGAGATTCCTCTGTAGCGCCGCTGCCCGGCGCCAGATGCACTGTTTCTTGTGCAGTCGAGAGCCACTCCCCGGCCTTTCCCGGAGGTGTCTTGTATTGAGAAAACCTGCCCTTCCGGGCGTGATTTTCTCAAGATTTTGATTTTCATTGCATCAGAACAGGTGCAATAATGTCGCGCTCTGGTTGTACTCTGGCGAAAGAGAAATCAGAACCCAGGTAGGCCCGGTATGTGGATCGACAAACTTGCCGAGGGAGTAGTTCGCATCGTGACCCCCATCGGCCCGCGTTATGTTCGCCTGACCCTCTCCCAGCGCGTGTACTTTCTGTGGATCTTCCGGCACTTCGACAAGCTGCCCCAGCAAGTGCTCAGCGATCGTCAGCAGCGCTTTATTGACGAGTTGTGCGTGGAGCGGCACTTCATCTCGTTGCCCTCGTCGATGGAGGAGGCGCCGGTCATCGGCACGCTGGAACGGGTGCCGCTGAAACAGGTGGAAGAGTCGGTTCCGAAGCGTCCACCCGCCAGCGTCAAAGACGGCACGCTGGTTGCCGATCTGCAACAGCGGAGATAGTCGGCCGGGCGAAGGCCCACACAGGCCGGGCGCCTTCAGTGTCGTCTGCCCCTCGGCGCGTTCTGTGGCGTTGTGCGCGTCCCGTAGTACTCTGCGTGTGCTGGGATGCGGCACGCATTGCGTGCAGGATCCGGCGCTGCGTTCTCCCCGGAACAGCAGCAAGGCTGCTTGCGGCGCCGACGCCCGTTGTCACCGAGTATTTCAAAGTGCCGACACCACGCGTCGCGGTTGCGAGCTCAAACGCCGATGCGATACTATAAGAGCTCCTCGATCTGACGCCGCAGCCGTTTCAGCCAGGTCGTTCACAAGGCCCGAGAAGCTGCACTCCTCCCAGGGCGCGTAGCTCAATTGGCAGAGCAACTGACTCTTAATCAGTAGGTTGAAGGTTCGATTCCTTCCGCGCTCACCATTTTTCAATCGTTTAGGAAGTCTCCCTGCCGTTTCCCCTGCCGTTAAGAACCTTGCCGTGTGCCACGGCCATATCCTGAGTCACGGCGTCACCGTAGACATTCATGGTGGTGCGAATATCAGCATGGCGCATCAACCGTTGCTGCACTCCTACCGGCGTGCCTACGGAATCGAGCCACGTGCGGAAGGTGTGTCGCAGAGTGTGAGTGCCGAGTCGGCCCAGGTTGGCTGCATTCGCCGCCTTTTGGTACACACGCCAGATTTGGTCGTATCCGAGTGAGTATGGATACCTCTGGTGGGAGTATGGAAACGAGTTTCCTGGTGCGGTGTACGACACGTTCGGCCTCGCCGAAAATCAAGCGAAGCTCATATCCGAGTTTGGTAATACTGTTCCAGGTCTGGTTGGCTGGACCGATTCTGGCGCAATCAGCGCAATTGGAGAAATCAAATCGGGGCTCACGGTTGGAGATTGGGGGAATGTTGGCCGTCGAGATGGATATCGCCGAAGCGGAAGGAGTGCCGTACTATTTGTTCGTATCGCCGAATACCACCGTATTGGAGTCGGTAACCGGCCAATTCGCGGCTTACTCTGAGGCAGGGGCTGGGTTGGAAGGCGGAATTTATGTGTTCGATGCTGCGGCCGGTACGCTTGCAGAATATGGCACTGGGGCCATTCTGGCGGACGAGGCTGTAGATGCGTTAGTATCACTGTTTCTTCTGTGAGTGGATTAGACGAAGTCGAGATCATGGGCAACGAAGTAGGAAGCGGTCCGGTGCAAGCAAGTGCCGGACTGATCATGCGCGACAATCTAGCATCCATCGAAAAGGGAAGGCAGTTGCTGGAAATCGTTCTACGGTGCTTTCCTTTCCACACCCCTGAGCGGTATGGCTGTGTTGAACCCCTCAAACAAGAATTCACGTCGGATCTCAATGATGCCCTAAAATCCTGGAAGGAACCATTGTTTATCATGGCCAAGAGATCGCCGAGATTCCATCTCATGGTCAACTTCAGGAAGCCAAAATCTGGCCGAGACACACCTCCGTCGTCCATTTCTTTGTTCCGCTTCGATGTCGTTCCTAAGGAGGGTTTCCTGGCAGTTCGAGATTTTCTTTGTCAAATCTCGGAGGGTTTTGGCGTGCTCTACGGGTGGGCGCACATTCTCACTGCGACAGAGTTGGAGGGGCGGCTAGCAGACGTGCGGCGGAGGCAACCGGCATCCGCGAGTAGTGAAGCCCGCAAATTTGCAGATGATCACATGAGACGACGAATTGCCCGCGAAGGCTTTGCCCCAGTGTTACGGGGCATGATCACCACGCGACTCCAGTTGGAACGATGCCTCCCTGATCTTCGGTGCTTTAATCTTTTTGGTCCTGAGTACGTAAAGATGTTTGGTCGCGAGCGCCTGTTGTCCACACCAGCTGGCGAAGTCAACGAGCTGTTTAATGGTGGGGTGTGTCTCTCGTTGGCAAATTGCCTTGAGGATAACCAAGAGGCTTACGAAGAATTCAGACTGAGAAGTCAGCGTTGCAAGAATCATCTCGGATCTGACGCATTTTGTGATCCTGATGCGCCTTCCGAGCATCGGTACCGTGTTCCAGATCTCACGTTTATGGGGACGGGCAGATTCGACGTCAAGACCATTTAGAAACATATGCATTTTCGAACACTACACCTGGTCTCATAAATGGTGGTTGAACCAATTTTGCTACTTGCAGTGCACAAGGAAACCGGCAAAAGAAGGGCATGCGAGGACGATGGGAACTCAGCGATGCCCAATGGAAACTCATCGAACCGATCTTAAGACCGCCGCGGCGGGCCGACGGTCGTGGTCGACCCTGGCAGGACACGCGAGCCGTGCTCAACGGAATTCTGTGGGTGTTGGGCACCGGAGCGCAGGGGCGCGAACTGCCCGACAA